>Ga0209463_1001992_pt1 | contig 11729 bp, 9 predicted proteins | sample AgamicMgSfrz_FD_187169 | JGI IMG/M metagenome (GOLD analysis project Ga0209463, IMG submission 187169) | Agave microbial communities from Guanajuato, Mexico - Mg.Sf.rz (SPAdes) (version 2) | ecosystem: Host-associated > Plants > Phyllosphere > Phylloplane/Leaf | place: Guanajuato, Mexico... | reverse complement strand
TTATCTTGGCCTACATAAAGATTAAGTTCTCTCAGGCTTTCACTATAATTTCGACGCATTTGGGAAGAAACTTTATCCAAAGACTGACGAATATCGCAATCAACACTTTCCTTCATAGATAAGCCTCCACTAGTCAAAAATTATTTAGCGGGCTAAATATATCATGATGAAAATTAGTTGTCAACTTATATTAAGTTACCTGAATTATCTAAAAAAAGAGATAGTGGATTTTTCTTTTGCAAGCCATTCATCACCATAAGTGCCCAAATTATATTAATTAGCAACATTATTTTACCGTGATTTTCAGCTTATAAATTTATTATTTTGTGAAGTAATACACTTAAAGTAAACTGCCCTGTTTCTTCCATAAGCTATTTTTTTCATTTATTCAGGAAATCTTCCATTAATGAGGTCTCGAGTTATCTAATTTAAATCTCATTAATTAATATCAATCAGTTCTCTCATCTATTTCTAATAAGAACTCTTCTACCGTTAAAATCTTCTCCGGATAATCTTTATACATTCCTTCTGTTAAATACTTCAAGGCACTGTAGTACTCTTCAGCGCACTCATGTAACGGGTTATCTTTTATATCCTTATCTGGTAACATTGTATAGATTAAATATAACCTTTCGACAGTCAAAAAGTAATTTTGCATTAATGCTGTAATTGGATCAGGAATGGACAGAGACCTTACTTCAGTCATAAAAATTGCTCCCTTCAATAACTGTTTACTATAACTTTCTACACATCTATATAATTTCCCCTTTTGTTTTTCGCTCTTTCGCTAACCTGCCCTTTTCTACCATAAGACAAATTTCATTTATTACAGGAATGCTGCCCCGATTGTTACATAAGCAAGAATTTTATCTTTTATTACAGTAATGCTGCCCAGATAAAGCTATAAGATGGTATTCTAGTCCCCCATTAGCTGAAAACAAAATTCATATGGAAAATTAGAAAAAACAGGAATAATAAATTTAAATATAAACAGAATATTAGGTGGTGTTTAAATATAGGATGAAGATTTTCAGGAAGTCACTGATAAAGGAGGAAACAGAATGACAAATGTGAAATTAGCCATTATTTTTTACAGCATGGGTGGGACAAATGTTAAACTCGCTAAATGGGCTGAAGAAGGAGCAAGAGAAGCAGGGGCAGAAGTAAAGTTATTCAAAGTTCAAGAATTGGCACCAGAATCAGTTGTTCAAGGTAATGAAGTATGGAAGCAAACAACTGAATCCATTAAAGATATTCCAGTTGTTACATCCAGTGATATTGAATGGGCAGATGCAATAATTTTCAGTGCCCCTACTAGATTTGGTAACGTACCATCTCAAATGAAGCAATTCCTTGATACTCAAGGTGGGTTATGGGCATCTGGAAAAACAATTAACAAAGTAGTTAGTGCTATGACTTCTGCTCAGAATCCGCACGGTGGACAAGAAGCTACTATTTTAGCATTATATACTTCCATGATGCATTGGGGTGCTATTATTGTACCACCAGGTTATACAGATCCCTCGTTATTTGCAGCAGGTGGAAATCCGTATGGCACCAGCGTAACTGTTGGTGAAGATGGAAAAATGAAAGATGCTCCCCAAGCCGAAGTGGCTGTTAAACATCAAGCTAAACGTACTGTTACTGTTGCAGAATGGGTAAAGCAAGGTATTAAATAATAGAATTAAAAGCAGTGACTTCAAGATTTAAAAAAGACACTGCTTTTATTATTTTTAACGAGGATCATAAGAAACAAACAAGGTATTAATCCTTCCTGAATTAACGCCCCGTTTAGCTTAAGTCTACCCTTTCACAAACTGTTAAGTTCTCTTTCATTTATCACAGGAATGCTACCCTATTAGTACCAGAGCAATAAAGGAGGATTAATCGCTTGATCAATGCTTCGTTTGTTAATGTCATAATTATTTAAACTTTATTTGTAGGGCTTAAAGTTTACTGAATTTGCTTGATACCTTTTGTCACGATATTCATAAGTAATAATAATTTCACCAATAGAGTATGCCGGAAAAATTTGAGCGGCTAACCTAGCGATAAGGAGTTTGTTTTTACTTCATATTTTATAATACCTCCAAGAGCTATATCTTTAAATACATTCTCAGGCATGATTCCTACTGGACTTATATCTACCACATATTGCTTGTCTACAATACTTATATTCGCTTCAGTTGGTGTTAACCTGGTTTTGCATTTTTCAATATTACTGCAATGGGGTTATTAACTAGTACCTCATCAAATCGGTTTGAATCTGTTTCGATTACATACACTTCTTCATCAAAAAACAGTACCATAACCTTGGTATAACATTTTTGTTTGTTCGGATTGTTATTGCATTAATTCGTAAAGATTCCAACGAAAAGGGAGTAAAATGAAGAAATCTCACAACCTAGGAGAAGGAGAAATGTTCTTTTCCTTTTAACAAATGCTTTTAAACAAACCAAGTAATTAGTTAATGTCACATAACTAAAGACTTTATTTTTTGAATTTCTCAAATCATTCATATAGCAGCTAAGGTGAAGAAGATAATAAGAAATTTCTAGATTTTTTTATTTATGCACCAAAGAAAATACCAGTTGATTTTGAAAGGCTCTGTTAATGTTGTTACCAAGAAAAAAGAACTACTAAAGACAACTGAGACGAGAAAAGTTATATCAATTAAATTCTACTTATGTTGTTTGCAACATACCTTATTTTACTATATCCCCCGTTTGTTTATATGTACTTCTCACAAACTTATCTTATAAACAGTTCGTTTATTAGAGAGTTACTGCCACGTAAAAACCTAAAGTAAAAGTGCCGGATTAACTACTAAATCTGTTAGGAACACCTAAGTACATCCCCTGTCTAAATATTATGAATCAGAATCCTGTTGATATTCATGAACCATTTCTGCAGATAAAGGTCTACTGAAATAAAAACCCTGAACTTCATCACAACCAATTTCCGATAAAAAATCAGCTTGTTCTTTCGTTTCTACCCCTTCAGCTATTACAGACATTTTTAATGCATTTGCCATTTTAATAATGGCTGTAACGATCGCTGAGTCTTCTTGATTATCTGGAAGAGAATTAATAAAAGAACGATCAATCTTTATCGTATCCCCTCTGAATTGCTTTAAATAGGTCATAGAAGCATACCCTGTTCCAAAATCATCTATTGAAACTTTTACACCAATTTTTTTCAGTCTAAATACACTATCTATTAGAATCTTTTCGTTTTTCATCAACATACTTTCTGTGATTTCAATTTCAAGATACCTTGGATTTATATCTATTTCCTTTATAAAGTGTGAAATTAAGCTAGGAATGTCTTGTTGGATAAATTGTATAATTGAAATATTTACAGCGACAGATATATCAACAAGACCTTCTTTATTCCATTTTTTTATCTGTCTACAAGCTTCTTGAAGTACCCAATTTCCAATTTCTAAAATTAATCCACTTTCTTCTGCTAAAGGAATGAACTCACCTGGACTTATCCATCCTTTTTCTGGATGTTTCCAACGTATCAAAGCCTCTACGCCAGTCATTTTTCTATTCTTTAAAGAGATTTTAGGTTGATATTCTAATACAAAGTGATTTTCCTTTAAAGCACTATGTAATTCTGATTGCATGATGAATTTTTCGAGAGCCATCTCATCCATACTTTTATCATATAATCTTTTAGAATTACCCCCTTGAGATTTAACAGTATACATAGCAACATCTGCTTTTTTCATTAAAATATCAAAAGAAATTCCATGATCAGGATACATACTTATTCCTATACTTCCAGTTATATGAAAAATACTTTCGTTTATTAGAATCGGCTCCCGTATCGACTTCAATATGATTTCAACCATATCCTTTGCTGACGATTCATTAGCAACATTTTGTATTATGAATATGAACTCATCTCCTCCCATACGTGCCACAATACTATTTCCTACAATATTTTGTATACGTTTTGCCACTTTAATTAAGAGCATGTCACCTACTGAATGACCAAATGTGTCATTAATGGACTTGAACTTATCTAAATCTAAAAACAGGACAGCAAGATTGCAATTTTTAATATGCTGTTCTTCTACTATATTTTCAAACAAATGCTTTAGATTTCTAACATTAGGTAGCCCTGTTAATGCATCATGGAATGCCATATGTTTTATAGCTTGCATGTTAGTATTCTTTTCAATTGCAAGTCCTAATATATAACTAAACACCTCTACCATTTCAATTTCATATTCAACTGGTTCTTGAATTCTGTTGTAATAAACAGCAAAAGTTCCTAATAGTTTACCTTTTGTTGATAAAATTGGAATAGACCAGCAAGCACGAATATCATGATCTAAAGCATATTCCTTCCAATTTTCCCATGATGAGTCATTTTCAATGTCAGATACAATAATTAATTTCTTTTTATAAGCTGCTTGTCCACAAGAAGCATTCTTTTCACCGACTGGAAAATTGTCTACTTTTGACAAAAAAGATTTATTTAGACTTGGTGCGTACTTAACATTTAAACAATTATTTCCCTTATCATAAAACAGAATGGAACATTTCCCACCATTTGAATTAGCTTCAAATAAATCAACTAGTTTCTTATAAATTCTAGGAAGTGATTCACCGACTGCAACTAATTCTAATAAACGAGATTGAGCTTCTTTTATAACCTTTTCTCGTCTTTTTTCTGTAATATCTTGAGCAATCCCTTGAATTCCTATTATTTTCCCATCTAATATTGCAGGTATAGTAGTGATATGTATATATCTGATATCGCCATTTTTTATTCTTATTTTAGTTTCCATGCTTATCGTGTTGCCTTTTTTCACTTCGATAAAGGCTTTTAGTATTTCAGGATGGTCTTGTTCTAAGAAAAGAGAAATAAAGTTCATCTTCAATAATTCCACTCTTGTATAACCACTTATAACTTCTGCCTTTTTATTGACATCGATAAAATCACCCTGTATATCAAGAACATACATAGCTTCTGGATGTTTTACAAAAATAGATTTATACCGTCTTTCATTACGAATCCTTTCGGAAATGTCTCTACCGATTACAACTAGACATTCTGGGACTCCATTTGAATTATATATTGGTGTTTTTACTACTTCATAATATCTTTCTTGATTATCTATAACTACTACTTCATCATTTATCGTTTGTTTCCCAGTGGACCATGCCATACGATCAGACTCTACAAACTGAGATACATATTTCGAAATAATTGGGTAAATATTTCCTAATTCACTATCTGTCTTCCCTTTATAATCAGTATTATTAATTCCAAAGATTTTGAGCGCTCTCATATTAGCTTCTATCCAATGACCCTTTGCATCTTTCAATACCATTATGTCAGGATCAGCATTAATAATTGTTCTCAGTTTTTTTGTAATATCATCCATTTTTTTCTTTATCTCCCTTATAATTCTTGGTTTAATGATATAACAAATTAAATAATTTGAATCAATTATAGGCAAAATTAAAGTTATTATTCTTATTATTCCCCGTTTTCTTTTACAGAAATCCTGTTAAGCTTTTTATAATAATTGTTATGGGGAGTTGCTAATTTACGACTCTTTTATCAAATATAGCTTATTTAACTTTTTTTCATTACGAACTCTAACTATATAGATAATAACACTAAAATCTATTCATTAAAGCATTGCTAATGGTGGACTTGTAACAGTAATACTTTACTACCTAGTAAAATAAATATTTTAAATCCACAGAAAAAACAGTTTAGAAAAAATACTTCTCTTAATATGGAGAAATTTTTATGCCTATTTGATTATTAAAATAACTGAGAAAAACTCCTATTTATAATTAGAAATTTATAATCTCGGGTTTAACTTCTTAAATATCGGGAAAAGTTAATTGTTTGAGGAAGAAATCCTTCAGTTTAGCAAAAATTCATCATCCAAACTGACCAATAGGAGTAATAAAAATGAGTATAACAAAGCAAATGAAACAAGAAGTGATGAATTTCCTTAATGAAAATTCGGATACGTTCGAAAACAAATTACTCTCAGAAGCAGTAAATGTTTCGACGAAAATTACTGATATTTTAAAAAAGGGAAACATTGATTTATTAAAAAACGCCAAGAATTTGGTTTTATTTGTTGTGAACCAACAAGAAAATGAATTAATCTCCTTTGCCAAAATTGAAGGAATTGCCTGGGCAAAACACTCTTTAACATTAGAGCTTAAACTAGAATGGGTGCATGCCATCCGAAGAACTTTATGGTATCTTATTGGTGTTTTAGATGAGGAAAAGGATATTATACAAAAACGTAAAGATTTTTATAAAATGGAAAAAACATTTAATGAAAAGATTGATCAATTTTTAAATAATTTTTTTCTTAGCTATTCAAACTTCAAGGATGAGATGATTCATAATCAAAGAGAATTAGTGGAGCATTTATCTGTGCCAATTATCCCTATTAAGCAATTTGTTTCTGTTCTACCTTTAATAGGACTTATTGATTCGTATAGAATTAAAGTAATCGAGGAAAAAGTTTTAACTGAGATAGCTGCATCCAGGATTCAGACACTAGTAATTGATCTTTCAGGAATAGCAATGATGGATATGGATGTAATAGATTATCTTGAAAAAATATTATCTGGAATATCCATGATGGGCTGTGATGTTATACTGACTGGTTTAAGACCGGAATTAGTAAAGAAAATGGTTCATTCCGGAATTCGTCTTGAAAAGAATGCTAAAACGAAAGGTACATTACAGGAAACATTAAAAATGTACCTTTAACTAAGTCAAAAGACCGCTATAGCGGTCTTTTTGTTTATTTTAATGCTAGTTATATCTTAAATTCATAAATATTAAATCTTTTCTTGATCCTCTTTTCTTGATCCTCTTCTCTTGATTTCTAAATTGAAAATGAAATGTAACTTATGAACATCTAAATTCACTTCAATTTAGTTAAGTCAGGACAGCTGATGATTATCAGATGTCCTGTAGATTTAGTCTCATTTACCATAAATTAAAGAAAGCGTTGCAGTAAGCAAATTACTTTTATTGTACAATAAATGATTTCGTGAGATATATTATATCCATACCTCAATAAATTATGTAAAACTGCTGTTTTTATTTCGCATATTCAGTATGTTTAAAGGGAGAAAGCCTTTGAAATTAGGTAATTCAAAGGGCTTTGTTGTTTTAAGTAAAAGTGCGAAATAAGCGTTGAACTTAAGCACACTAAAAATAGAATAACTAATAATATCAAGAGTTATAAATAAGATAAAAAACTCCTGTTCCCGGTTATTCATCAAGATTAATTCTTCAGCCTATCTACTATTGTTCTAGTTGTAGCCTCAACAGAAATACTCTTTCTAGCAAAAGATTTGACTTCTTTAAAACTGACGAATTTCTTTTTCTTCTCATCCCATAAACGGAAACGAAGTGATTGCAAGCTTGAACAAGGGTAATCGTTGGTACGTTTTGTAAAGGAATAGTATTATTGTACGCCTCTTCTAGTTTATAGTTTTGTACCTATAGACTTCCCTCTATTATGGAAAGCCCTCTTTAGTTTAATGAAAATTTATTTTTTCTTTCTTATATCTAACCATTGTTCAATTTTCTTTTCATATATTTTTATCCCTATATATACATCCAAAATAATAACTACGAGAACGAAGATAAGCATACATAGTCTAGTAATATCAGCCATAACAAGTGGATTAAGGAGTGGAAAACCAACTGTTAACACAATGGCTAGAATTAAGCCAACCCATAGACCCACAAAGATAATAGCCCTTTTATTAACCTCTGAAAACTATCCTCATTTTAATCCGTAATTAGAGAATTAATAAAATTTCCTTAAAGATAATTTTATTAATTAATTGAGCCTAAACATTTCTATTTCATTTCTAATGCTTTGGAAAGAGTGGAACTAATAGAAATATGATTAAATGAAATTCCAAGTTGGACTGCTGTAGAAGCTATTTCGGGTCTTATACCAGAAAGAACCGATTTTACTCCTATTAGACTGAGTCCATCTATTAAATTAAAAATTTGATGAGCAACCATAGTGTCCACTATTGCCACACCAGAAAGATCAATAAATAGTTCAGAGATTTTTCTTTCAGAACATTGCCTAAGGGTATTTTCAAAAATAGCTGTAGCTCTTGCAGTATCTATGTCTCCAACTAAAGGCAATAAGGCTTGATTATTAGCAAGTGTAATAACAGGAGAACTCAATTCATTAATTAATTCTTGCTGTGCTTCTAATTGCTTTAATGAATAGTAATGATGGCCTTCTGAGAATTTATAAATCACAAGATCAAATGTTTCTATTATTTGCAAATTCCACTTAGCCACTATCTCGTAAGGTATATCATTTTTTATTTTAAATTCTTCTATTAGGCGTAAATATTGACCTCTTGTTTGGATGAATTCTCTGATGATAAAGTGTATCGGTGTATCTATGTGTTCTTGATCAGAGGAAGTGGTATGAATCCACTTTTCTAAATCCTTTAAGAATACATCCTTATCTTCTACAAATACTTTGGGAAAATAATAGTGAAAAGCATTATTTTGCTCTTTCACTTTCTCAATCACTTCAATATTCTTAGATGAATAGACACCCTTAGGATCACTTTTATCCAGATTTTCATACCACTCTTCTGTAAGTTGTGCTGCGTTATCAATAAAGTAATTATATAACTCTATGTTTTTTTCCATATAATCTCCTTACCTCTTCTTTATTACTTACATAATACACTATATTTAATAGATCTATAAGTATTTAAAAACCATTTAAAACTGATAATCAAAATTGATTTTAATTGGATACTAACTATTTACATTATCAGCACTACTTAGCCAAAATTCTTCTTTACAGCGAAAATTGATTATAGAATTTTTAAGTATTATGTGATTAGTTCCATGGAATGGCTTGTTCTAAGAAACGACTAAAGTTGTCTATCCCAATATTTGAAGGCGCTGACAGAGCATTTTCGTTCATGGGTACATGTAGAGTGATCCAGTATGGAAGAACCCTTCATTTAATAGAAGATTTCGAAATAACAGTAGACGAAGCTGTTCATAAATTTTTGTTTCCACTAATTTGTGCAAACGAAGGTAACAGAATGCCGGATTACCTTACGACTATTTTAATGAAGACTCATCCATACGTTTTATATAAAGACGATATAATCATCTCTGAACAATACCAACCATTAAAGGATGTATAATAATTTCAATAAAATGCTTTATAATCTTTCCTAAGCATTTTATTAGGGAAGTTTAGAATTCCTTATTTAATACGGAATCGCATAATAAACTATCCAAAAAACTTCTTGAGCTACCCTGCCATTATAGGTCCATAACAACGGAGCAAATACAATTCCCTATTAAATGAACAAGTTTCTTGACTAAAGATTTTTGAAAAAGTCTTTATTATTCGGTTAATTAATTTTGAACACAAATTGCCCTACTCTAATGAGTAGGGCTAAGTAGTTCTAAGCTGTAAATGTAGTATATATCCATCCTCATTATTTTATGTATAAACTTAGAAAAAGTTGCTGGTCCTATAATAATCTACACACAAATAAAGGTTACATTTCCCAATGCTTATTTCTCCTGTTTCCCTACCTTTATCTCTTAAATACGCCGTTTTACGCAGAAACTGAGTGTTAATTCCTAAAACAAGCGTTAATCCTTCTTAGATTTATTAAATGGTAAAGAAAAAACAGTCTAATTCCATATATACCAATAATTTCGACGGTCTTTCATTGAATTTATTAAGCGTTAATTGTTATTTAACGCAGACTTATAGACATAATTATTCATTGTTTAAACTTTCTTCTCTTGTCTGTTAAAGAAACTGCATACTCTCTTATTGGTATTTTTATATTCACCTTTTTGATTTCATATTCATTCGTTTATGCTTCAGATGCAACTGGCAGCTATTAAGCAACTAGAGTTCCGTTCGTCTTTTCGACTTTGCCATTCGGAAAGCATGGTTAAGCAATAACTCAAGGGGCACCGTAATAAATGACTATTACTATCCTGTTGTTTAACTATGCCCCCTATAGTTTAAGTGACTACATTCACAAAATTTTTCTGTATTCTCACTTCATTTATTATAGGTATACTATCTTTTTGGCTACTTAAGAAAAGGGTTCCATCATTTAAGAAAATCCCTTTTTCTTTGAAGAAGATTATTACTTTACTTTCTCAATCCAATGACTTGGCTTTTCTAAATATCTGGGTATTTTAGTATAAATATCCCCAATTGCCGAATTTATTTGTGACTGTGTAAGAAAGAGTGCCTCTGTCAAGTTAGCTCCACATAAATCGGCATCTCTAAGGTCTGCCCCAATAAAATCAGCTCGTCTCAAATCACTCTTGCTTAAATTTGAGGCAATCATTAGTTTTCCACGAAAATTTTCTCCTTGTAAGTTTAAACCCTTTAAATTTGCTCCTATATAGTCAAAGCTTTGCTTCATTAGTTTACTCTTTTTTCTCTTTTTATTGTTGTCGCCTCTATACATTTTGCTTGATTCAATTAAAAGAGGATTTACCTTACTTCTATGTTCGACAATATCTATTTTCAAAATCTCCTTTGGATCTTTTACTGTTAATTCAACTGTTTCTTCATAGATTTTTTGCAGTTTATAATGTAAGGAATGGGTTTCTTTTAGAGTTAAAGATTGTTGAAGATACCAGAGCATTTCATTTAGTTGTTGTACAAGAGGAAATAAAGCAAACATTTCTTCCGCATGTTTGTCACCCTCACGCCAGTCTTTAGAATTATAAATAGACTGTGAAACATGTTGCCCTGCACCAAAGCATTCATATGATACACAACCACGAAAACCTTTCTCTCTTAATTTATCATGAATCGAACACAAATTGTTTGAACATAAATTTCGGCAGGGTTCTCCACCATCTTTGTTAAAAGGGAAATCTGCTGATTGTCCATAAGGTAATGCTACACAACACAGCCCAAAGCAATTATTACAATCTGACTTTAATTTACTTATCACTTTTAAACACTTCCTAAAATATGTATAAATTTAAGTATAAATGAAAAAAGCAAAAATGCACTACCATTATTTAACTAAAAGCAACCTGACTAAGCAGTGATTAATTTCTTCACTAACCTGCCAATTTTTTTTCTTCCATAAGTTAGTTTTTTTATTTATTACAGGAATGCTAATCCGTTATTTCAAGAAGGAATTAGCTTACCACTGATTTCTTGTCCATTTCGACCTTATTAACAATGGAAGAAATTAATGTATCCAAAGGATTAATAATAGTCTTTGATGTCATACACTCAACTTCCTTGGAAGCATCAACCATTGATAATTGCGCAACTGAGATAATCCTATCTTCTTTACTAATTGTATTCAAGAACTTAGAAATTTCTTGATTATATTCTTGTTTTAAACCTTGCATTATCAATTCAAAAGTATTATTAATGACAATTACCTCTATATCTAGAGATTTTTGATGTTTGTAAGCATATTGATTGAGTCTCTCCATAGTCCCATTAACTGTTGCAGGATTTGTAAATAGGATTGTCTGAGGTTGCTCTATATTACAGATATATTCAATGTAAGGTTCATCGATTTTGATAATAGGCAATGATATTGAGAGTTGTTCTTCCTGTAAAATTGCAATATAGTTTGTGCAAGTAATGAGAATAGCATCAACATTACTCTGGGCGATCCACTCTATTTGCTCCTTAACTTTATTTTGAGCAT
>Ga0209463_1001991_pt1 | contig 11737 bp, 10 predicted proteins | sample AgamicMgSfrz_FD_187169 | JGI IMG/M metagenome (GOLD analysis project Ga0209463, IMG submission 187169) | Agave microbial communities from Guanajuato, Mexico - Mg.Sf.rz (SPAdes) (version 2) | ecosystem: Host-associated > Plants > Phyllosphere > Phylloplane/Leaf | place: Guanajuato, Mexico... | reverse complement strand
AGGACGCTTAGAAGATGCCAATAACTACCGTAATTCAACAGGGCTCGCTGTACAGCAGGAAGCTGTGGACAGTTTAAATGCACTCTCCCGTTTTCAGGATCAGGAGATTGATGCGGAAATCAAACAGGCGAACGAGGAATTCAACCGTGCTGTTCAGATCACCGTAGGTATCATGGTTGCTGGTCTTCTGTTTGCCCTTGGGGTGATCCTGTGGGTACTTCCAAGCATTACAAGAGGTCTGAATACAGTCTCGATGATGATTACAAGTTTCGGCAAAGGTCGATATCGCACCATCAGACGTATCCAGGTCAAGTCCACGGACGAGATCGGGCAAATTGCCAGTGTTTTCAAAGATGTATCGGCTGATCTGGAAGAAAAACTGGAAATTGAGAAAGCTTATATGCAGGCACAACAGGATCAGAACTGGATGAGCTCCAACATAGCCAGAGTGCCTGAACTGCTGCGCGGCATCGGTTCAATTCGTCAGATTTCGCAAATGTTTATCAGCGAGTTTACTCCGGTACTCGGAGCACAGCTCGGCGTGGCATACTTGATTGATGAAGAGAAACACCCCGATGAGTTAAGACGATATGGGGCGTACGCCTTTGAAGAGAATGAGAACATTGGTAAGGAAGTATACCGGGTCGGTGAAGGGTTAATTGGCCAGGTGGCTCTTGATATGAAACCAATTATTCTCGAAAATACACCTGAAGATTATGTGCACATTGGTTCGGCTTCAGGATCTACTCGTGCGACCAGCATCATGATTTATCCTGTCGTATTTGAAGATGAACTCATTGGCGTTGTCGAATTGGCTTCTTTTGAAGGTTTTAATGATCTGCATAAACAGTTATTCTCTCAGCTCATCATGAATCTGGGGGTTATTCTCAATAACGTTCGCCGCCGTCTGCGCGTAGAGGAGCTGCTGCGTGAATCCCAGGCCCTCACAGAGGAACTTCAGGTGCAGTCGGAGGAACTGCAGACACAGCAGGAAGAACTGCGTCGTTCCAATGAAAATCTGGAAGAACAGACAGGAGCCCTGAAACGCTCCGAAGAACTGCTGCAGCGTCAGCAGGAAGAGCTTGAGCATTTTAATACCGAGCTGATTGCCAAGACTCGTGCACTTGAAGAGCAGGTTCGTGAAGTCGAAGAGAAAAATGACGAAATTGAGAAAACGAAAACGCAACTGGAACAGCAAGCTATGCAGCTGTCGATGACCAGCAAATACAAATCCGAATTCCTGGCGAATATGTCGCATGAACTTCGGACACCGCTCAACAGCCTGCTGATCCTGTCACAATTATTATCTGAGAACAAGGAAGGCAATCTGAGCAGCAAACAGCAGGAATACGCTCAGACAATCTACATGTCCGGTGCAGACTTGCTTAAAATGATTGATGAAATTTTGGACCTTTCCAAAGTAGACGCAGGAAAAATGGATATCAATTATGAGACGGTTCGAATGGATGAGCTGACTGCTTTTGTGGAACAAAACTTTGGGCCCATGGCGAACAAAAAAGAATTGGATCTAAATATTGAATTCGACAGCAATCTCCCTGAATGGGTGTATACGGACAGCCATCGAGTGAAGCAAATCTTGCGCAACTTGCTGTCAAACGCCTTCAAATTTACCAATCGGGGATCGGTAAGCATTATCGGACGGAAAATGAAACCGGAAGAACTTCCGGGTTATCTGAATACCAATCAGGAATATGTCGGATTTACCGTGAAAGATACAGGAATAGGAATACCTTCAGACAAAACAGATCTGATCTTCGAAGCCTTCCAGCAAGTCGATGGAACAACCAGTCGTAAATACGGCGGTACCGGACTGGGGTTATCCATTAGTCGTGAACTGGCACGTTTACTCGGTGGTGCGATTCATGTCGAGTCATCTGAAGGTGTGGGCAGCTCGTTTACGTTATACCTTCCAGACAATCATGACGAAGCGGCTCCGGAGGACGAAGGCGTTACCCAGGCTGCCGCATCTGCAGAGTATGATTCGTCGGCAAGGCAGTCCAGAGCTTTGCGTTCGAGCAGACAAACCGTGATTGCTCCTGACCCTGATAGCACATCCCTTATGAAAATGCCGACAACCGACTCGGCTGTATCCGTACATGTAGAGGATGATCAGGAAAATCTAATCGAGGGTGACAAAATTCTGCTCATTATTGAGGATGACGTGAATTTCGCCCATATTTTGATGGATATGGCGAGAGGAAGAGGATTTAAGGCGATTGTGGCGACTCAAGGGGACAAGGGACTCGAAATGGCCCGTCAATATTTGCCAGATGCGATTATTCTCGACATTCAGCTGCCGGTAATGGACGGCTGGGCGATTCTTGGCGAACTGAAGAGCAGCTCGGCAACTCGCCATATACCGGTACATGTTATTTCCGTGATTGATGATATGAAGCAAGGATTGATGATGGGGGCCATTGCCTACCTGAAAAAACCTTCCAGCAAGGATTCGCTGGATAAAGCTTTCTCGCATATCGAATCCTATACGGAGAATCAGTTGAAACGTCTGCTAATTGTGGAAGATGATGAAGTACAACGCAAAGCAATTATTGAACTCATTGGGCACGATGATGTTGCCATAACCGCCGTGTCAACAGGCAGCGAAGCCTTAACTGAACTCCATAGCCAAAGATATGATTGCATGGTGCTGGATCTGATGTTGACGGACATGACCGGATTCGAATTGCTTGACCAGATCAGGGATGATGAATATCTGAACGATCTGCCGATTATCATCTACACAGGTAAAGAGCTGGATAGCAAGGAAGAAATGAAGCTGCGCAAATATGCAGAGTCCATCATTATCAAAGACGTGAAATCACCTGAGCGTCTGTTGGATGAGACAACCTTGTTCCTTCACCGGGTAGAAGCTAACCTACCGGAAGACAAGCGTAGAATATTGCAGAAGCTTCATAACAAGGAAACCTTGTTTGAGGGCAAGAAAATACTGCTTGTGGATGATGATATCCGGAATGTATTTGCCCTTTCGAGTGTGCTCGAAGGTTACCGAATGGATGTTACGTTCGCCGAAAACGGGCGTGAAGCTCTTGAAATCTTGGATAAGAACCCGGAAATCGACCTTGTGTTAATGGATATGATGATGCCGGAAATGGATGGATACGAGGCAATGACACGTATTCGGCAGATTCCGAGATTTGAGAAATTGCCAATTATTGCACTGACGGCCAAAGCCATGAAAGATGATCGGGGTAAATGTATTGAAGCTGGTGCATCCGATTATGTGAAAAAACCGATTCAAACAGATCAATTGTTATCATTAATGCGCGTGTGGCTGTATTCGTAACCCGATAGTTTGGGTAATGAACAACAATACATCAATTACGCAAGTAACAAATGAAGAAGTGGAGAGAATCTATGACACCGTGGGAACCTACCGAGGCTGATGAACAATCGGTCCGCATGCCGCAAGATGAAGAACGCGAATTGATTGAGATTGAGTTGTTATTGGAAGGTATGCACCGTTTATATGGATATGACTTTAGAAATTACGCATTGCCCTCTTTGAGACGAAGAATCTGGCACTATGCACATTCGGAAGGTCTTAAGACGATATCCGGGCTTCAGGAAAAGGTTTTGCATGAACGTTCAGCATTCGAACGATTTGTACAGAACCTGTCCATTCCTGTGACGGAAATGTTTCGTGATCCTACGCTCTTCCGGACATTCCGCGAAAAGATCATACCTGTGTTAAGGACATATCCTTATATTCGGATTTGGCACGCAGGTTGCTCCACGGGTGAAGAAGTGTATTCCATGGCGATTATGCTGCATGAGGAAGGTCTGTATGACAAGGCACGGATCTATGCCACCGATATGAATGACCGCTCTTTGCAGCAGGCCAAGGAAGGCGTATATGGCATTGAAAAGATGAAATTATACACCACAAACTATTTGGAGGCAGGGGGGACCAGAGCCTTCTCCGAATACTATACAGCGAAGTATAACTCCGTGATGTTTCATCCATATTTGCGGAAAAACATTATTTTTGCGGAGCATAATTTGGCAACAGACCGGTCGTTTAACGAATTTAACGTTATCTTTTGCCGCAACGTAATGATTTATTTCAATGATGAACTAAGGAATCATGTGCATGGGCTATTTCATGAGAGCTTGAGCCACTTTGGCATCCTTGTTCTGGGATCCAAGGAATCGATCCATTTCACAGAATTCAGCGATGCGTACGAGCCGTTAGACCGGACGGAAAAAATATACCGGAAGATCAAATAGGGGGTTAGGGTTAGCCATGGGGCTCAATGAACCAATCCATATATTACTGGTAGATGACCGCCCCGAGAATCTGCTTGCTCTCGAAGCAGTTTTGGAATCGGAACAGTATAAACTCGTCAAGGCAACTTCTGGAGAAGAGGCACTTCGCTGCTTGCTTAAAGACGAATTTGCGGTCATTGTGCTTGATGTGCAGATGCCTGGAATGGACGGAATTGAGACAGCGAAGTTAATTAAAGCGCGTGATAAATCAAAGGATGTACCGATTATCTTTATCTCTGCCAACAGCAGGGAAGCAGAGCATTTATTTGCCGGATATTCGGCAGGTGCCATCGATTACATGGTGAAGCCGTTTATTCCTCAGATTTTAAAATCCAAAATAGAGGGTTTTGTCGAAATGTTCATTACGAACAAACGGCTGAAAACCCAAACCATGCTGCTTCATCAGAAAACGCAGGAACTCGAAAAAATGAATCAGCAGCTGATTCAGGCGAAAGAGGAAGCGGAAATCGCAGCCAATGCCAAAACCGAATTTCTGGCGATGATGAGTCATGAAATTCGTACACCGATGAACGGTGTTATCGGTATGGTTGATTTGCTGATGGAGACGGAATTGAAGGATGACCAGAAGGAATATATCGATATCGTGAGAAAGAGTGCAGATGCACTTGTCACGGTTATTAACGATATTCTTGATTTCACCAAGATGGAATCCGGGAAAATGGAGCTGGAGGAGCATCCGTTTGAACTCGTAACTTGTATTAGAGAAGTATTGGGCCTGTTTGCTGTGGAAGCAGGCAAAAAGAATTTGGAGCTGGACTACTTCCTTGAGGATTCCGTCCCTGGCCTGGTTTACGGAGATATGGCTAGACTGCGTCAGGTCTTGATGAATTTGATTGCCAATGCCATCAAGTTCACAGACCAGGGTGGAGTCTATCTGATCGTATCCGTTAACGAAGAAAAAGACGGTAGAATGACCCTGGAATTTGCAGTGAAGGATACAGGCATAGGAATATCGTCAGACAAAGCAGATCGCCTGTTCCAGCCATTTTCTCAGCTGGATACATCGATGACACGCAAGTACGGTGGAACAGGCTTGGGGCTTGCCATTTGCCGGACGTTAGTGGAAATGATGGGCGGGAGCATTCATCTGGATACGAGCGAAAAGCGTGGTGCTACTTTTGTCTTCACCATTCAGGTTCAACGCTATGTGGAGACGGAGCTGTTAATCGGGAATGGAGAAGAACAGGCGGAGAATATGGAACGTTATGAAAAGCAGCCTTCCGTATTGATTGTCGATGATCACCCCATTAACCAGAAATTGATGGCGATTATGCTGAGCAAGCTGGGTTTCATTTCAGATACCGCAGAAGATGGACAGAAGGCGCTGGATATGGTTCTAGAGAACCCAGGCTATGATTATATATTTATGGATTTGCAAATGCCGGTTATGGACGGTTTGGAATGTACACGTAAAATTCGGGAAAGTCTGCCCAAGGATAAGCAACCTATTGTTTTGGCCATGACTGCAAATGTAATGGAGGGCATCCAGCAGCGCTGCTTGGCTGCCGGGATGGATGATTACATCAGCAAACCCGTTAAGATGGGCAGTGTGAAGCAGAAGTTGTCGCGATTTCAGGAAGAGCGACAGAGCTACAAATCATCCTCATCTGCCATGAATCGAGCCAATTGAAATAATTTCTAATTTTGTTTTTGTTTCATCTAGGCTCAAGTTGGGTTATTAGGTAAGGAAACCATTGATCAGGAGAGAGATGTCTAATGAATACAAATAAAAATGAAAAATTCAATGCAAAGACCGAAACACAAAACGGCGTGTGCACGGTATATCTTACTGGCGAACTGGATTTGTCGGTAGCTCCTGAATTTCGTTTGGTCATGGAGCCGCTTGTGGACAACAAGGAGCAAGATTTGATTATTAACATGAAGGACCTGAAGTATATCGATAGCACAGGGATTGGAATCCTGTTATCTGTTCTGAAGGCACGGCATGGAATGGAAGCACGCTTTGAAGTACAAGAAGTTCCTGCACAGATTCAGAAGCTTTTTGATATGACGGGTATTGCCAAATTCTTTGTCTCACAGAAGAATTCCCAATAGGAAAGGATCGAAAAAGGAATGAATGCAGAAGTTCAAAGAGTCACCCTTAACTTACCGGCGACAGCTGATTACGTGGATATTGTAAGACTGAATCTTTATGGTGTAGCGTCCAAAATGGGATTTTCTTATGAGGACATCGAGGATATGAAAGTTGCTGTTTCTGAGGCCTGTAACAACTCTGTACTGTATGCCTACTCACACGAAGGCGGCATGGTCGAGGTTGTATTTGAAGTGGACAGTGAAACGCTGGCTATTACAGTCAAGGATGAAGGTGCAAGCTTCGAAAACGTCAACCCGGCAGTATCTCGCGCTGGTCTTCATGACAAAGAGCTGAGCGATGCCCAAATCGGGGGACTTGGATTTTATCTGATGCAAGCTCTAATGGATGATGTCAGTGTGGAAAGTGAGACGGGCAAAGGTACGAAGGTTGTACTCGTAAAACGTCTTGCAAGAAGTGAGGAGAAAGTATGAACGAAAAAGTGACTCCCCCAGAGTCCATGTCTGAATCCGTAGGTTTGATCTGGGAATACCAGCAGACCAAGGATAACGAAATTGCAACAGTTCTTATCCGCAAATATGAACCGATGGTGAAGATGGCAGCAGGTAAAATTGCCCGGAATCGTCCGGATCTGTACGAAGATTTGTATCAGACTGGCCAAATGGCTCTGATTCGTCTTCTGCAGCAGTACGATATTAACTTGGGTATCCCGTTTGAACCTTATGCCATGAAAAGCATGATCGGTCATATGAAGAACTACCTTAGGGACAAATCATGGTATATTCAGGTACCACGACGAATCAAGGAAAAAGGCGCACTTGTTCAGCATGCCATTGATGAATTGACGGTGAAGTTTGAACGCTCACCAAGTGTGGATGAGATTGCTGAATACCTTGACCTGACTCCAGAGGAAACCATTGAAGTGTTAGCTGGTCGTGAATGTTACCACTACGTTTCACTTGATTCCCCTTTATCTCAGGATGAGAGTGCAGCAACGCTTGGTGAACTGATCAGTGCAGACGTAAACGACTTTGATTCGGTGGAGAAGCGGATGGACTTGCAGCAGGCATTGGGACAGTTGAAGGAACAGGAGCAGAAGGTGCTGATTTTGGCCTTCCAGGATGGTCAGTCTCAACGGGCAATAGCTCAGAAACTTGGCGTATCCCAGATGAGTGTTTCCCGAATTCAGAAAAGAGCTACTGAAAAATTGAAACAGATCATGTCAAATGCTTCAATGCTATGAGATGTGAATCCCTGATGTTGTTAAGTACGGCCTAAAGAAGGACACGTGATTCCACTGGAATACATACGTGTCCTTTTTTGAAATTTGTTTTAGATATCTGTTTAATATGAATCCAGGAGTGGTGTTGTGACTGTGGATCGGGTCAAGCTGGTAGCCAGGCGAGACAAATTATCATTTTCGGAGCAGTGGGATTGGTGGGACTGGGTGACAGCAGAAGATGAGGATAGGGCTGAAGTAATTGAGGGGCTTATTGAAGAGTTCCCTGAGATGCAATACTTCCTTCGTAAGATGCCAGAGGTTCATTCCAATTACCTGTCTGTACGATATTTAAACGGGACAGATCCCGTTATATTTGGTTCACTTCTATATGCAGTCAAGAATGAGAAAGATAGTGCACGTAAGGATAATCAGTTGTTTTTCTATGTCGACCAAAATAGACTGGTAACGATAAACTTGGATGACAACACGAGAGGAATCATGAATACGGGAGAACGCTCTGCCATGCTGCATCAGTGTAACACAGCTCGGGACGGGATGTTTGTCCTCTTCAGGGCTATACTTCACTACTACCATGTGGGTATGGACCAGTTTGAGATGCATTTGCGTGAACTGGAACGGAAGATGGAATCGCGTAATGCGCGTACACTAATGGACCAAATTCTTGAAGCCCGGTTTGAACTTTTGTATTGGAGCAACCTGTTCATACCTTATTCTGAATTAATGGCTGCAGCTCGTGAGGCCTATCTGGACGATATAGAGAACAGTCGCTTCTTCAAGCAGCTGCAGCACCGGATAGAGCGTATGGAGCGCTTGTTTCAGCATTATGAGAAAGAAATTGACACACTCATTTCTATAGATAATGCGACTTCCGGTGTGCGTGGTAACGAGATTATGAAGACACTAACCATCGTTACTTCCGTATGTACGCCCGCAACGGCTGCCGGTGCAATCTGGGGAATGAACTTCGAAAACCTACCCCTGATTGACAAGACATGGGGGGTCGTATTGGTCATCGCACTCATCCTCGCCAGCATGGCTAGCATGTATGTATGGATGATGATGAAAGGCTGGACCGGAGATCTGTTAAAGTTGAAGCCCACGAAGCAACCGGCTGATGACCCCGGGAAACGAGGCAGATCCGTGCGGAAGGAATAATTGTTCTTAACCTAGCTCTTGTAATCCTCGATATATCCAAGCAGATCTGCAATGTACTGTCCCACAATCGGCATGTTCACAAATTGACTGAGTATAAGACCTAAGAGACCAAGGACAACAAAGGTTCCCAGGGTAAGTCCAAGTCCTCTCGCCATGCCAGCCGTAAAATTGGTGATGATGCGTTTTTTGGGATTGGTGTAATTCTCGATAATATCCTTGATTTGTGCCTTTTCCAAACTGTCTGCCAGCTGATCCAGGCGTGTATTCAGCTTTTTGACTTCATGGCGCAATTCAAAAGGATGCTCCGCTGTGTCATACTGCTGTGATGGTTTGCTTCCAGTAACGGGGGTATTTCCGTTTAATGTAACTTTGCTCATGTCAGTCCTCCTCATATTACAATGGATGAAAAATAGCCAGCTGAAACTCAGCTGGCTATTGACCGTTCGCTCAAGCCTTTACAGGCTGGTCGAATTCAGCTCTTTTCGTGCATCTTCCTTCGCTTCCTCGGAAGCGGAAGCAACTTCGCTGGTCGCTTTGGATGCTTCATCAGCCACATCTGCGGAAGCCTTTCTTACCGAATCCATTACGTCGTTACGGCCTTGGTTCACTGTTTTTGCGATATCGGAAGTTTTGGTAGAAACCGTTTTGGCCAGTTCGGTAGCTTTGTCACTGACAACGGCTGCAACTTCCTTGGTGCGATCGGTAACCATACCAACCTTCTCGGAAAGGTCACCGCGAAGTTCGCGTCCTGGTTTAGGTGCGAAGAGCAATGCTGCTGCTGCCCCCAGCAAGCCACCGATGAAAATACCTTTTGCGAAAGTCGAACCACTTTGTACAGGATATTGATCTTCTGCTTTATTCATGTCAAATCACTCCTTTTTCAAATTAAGAAACGAATACGAAACAACGAACATCTTGTTGACCGATCAGGCAGCCTGTCTGAACAATCTGGACACAAGCCCCAGCAAAAAGACAAAGAGTGCTGTACCAATGATGGCAGGGATCACGGCGAAGTTACCGATAATGGGTCCCCAGTTACCAAGCAACAGTGCACCCAGCCAGGCTCCCACAAATCCGGCAACCATCGCACCGATGATGCCACCAGGCATGTTGTGACCGGCTAGTGCATCTCCGATGAGGCCGATGATAACTGCCAATATGATGCTGAGAATAATGCCCCACATAACAACCGCCTCCTTTACACTTGATGCAGGATGTTGTCTGTTCGCGTTTGCTTACTTCGTATATAAACGTCGTTCATCAAGCTGAAACAACTGAAGCAGATATGGGCACCCTTGAATTTGAGGGGAAATTCAAATCATTCGTTTGATTGCACCAATCATGCACACAAGCCAGGCTAGTCCGGCAACGAATCCGGCAAATACGTCTGTAGGATAGTGTACACCGAGCATAATCCGGCTGATTCCGATGAGTCCAATAAATCCCATACCGCAGACCATAGGCAGAATGATGGAGCCGGAGCGCGTCTGTCTTTCGATCGCCCAGATAACAAAAAACATGCCGTAAAACCCCATGGAAATCATGGCGTGACCGCTCGGGAAGCTATATCCATGTACCACTAATAAATGTTCAAGTTCAGGCCGACTTCGGCGAAAAATTTCCTTCAACCCTGTGTTAAGCAGCCACATGACAGCAAAGCTGCAAAGAACTACATAACCATAGATGGAGTATCGTAAATTTCGCTGTATAAAGAATAAGGCAGCAGCACAGACTGCGGCTAATGCTGAGATTTTGAAAGAACCGATTGCAGTAATGAAGGAAATGACCGGAAAAAGTGCAAGACGAGATTCGGAATGGAGATAAAACCAGTGTTGAATTCGGTCGTCCAATTGAATGATAAAATGAGTGCCCAGCCAGGCACCTAATATGGCCAGAACAATGACTAGAGCAGAACTGAACAGAATACCTACCCCACTCCAGACAAAAAGGGAGCGCCAGGAAAAACGCGGGGAACTTCTAAATAAAGATGAATTGCTTTCACGCAGCATAAATGATATCTCCTTCTATATAGGGTTGGTTAAACATTCCAGTTCGGTATAGGCTTACCCGAAAAACATGTCGAAAAAACTGAAAAAACATTGCATTTGTACTATAATTTAAAGATATCCCATGCGGCGTAATGACGCAAAGCAGAGATGAGACTGGGAGCATAAAGGAGAGAACTCGCATGGAGAGTGCGTTGTTAGTTAAAGAATATCGTGCAGGCGTGATGGAATGCGCCCACTTTGGACACATAAGCATCACGAATGAGAACGGAGATGTCGTTTATTCGGCGGGGAATCCGCATTTCAGAGCGTTTACCCGCTCATCTGCCAAGCCTTTTCAGGCCATTCCTGGCATTCGTGCTGGGATTGCAGCCCATTATGGGTTGACATCCCAAGAAATCGCGATCATGGCATCTTCACACCGTTCGGAACCAGAGCATATTAAAGTGCTGGAGCAATTATCGGCCAAACTCGGATTGGGAGAAGAATGCCTGATCTGCGCGGCGAGTTACCCGCTGAATGACGAAAGCCGGAATCAATGGCTGCGCGCACAGGGAGATAAAAGAAGAATTTTGCATAATTGCTCGGGTAAACACCTCGGCATCCTGGGTTACAGTCAGATGAAACAATTCGATCTGGACAGCTATGCGGAGCGGGAACATCCGGTGCAGCTCGAAATTCTGGAAACGATGGCTTATATGGCTGGAATTGCTCAGAAGGAAATTGAACTTGGGACGGATGGCTGCGGCTTTCCGGTATTTTCGTTGCCTTTATCGGCGTTGTCGAATGCATATCTTAAGCTGGCTTGCCCGGATTTAATCGAAGATGAGCCAACACGCTCGGCGGTGAAAACCATCACGTCTGCCATGAATGATCAGCCTCTTATGGTTGGCGGAACTGGCCGGGTCGATTCCGTGCTTCTTGAAGACAGCAATATTGTTGCCAAAGGTG
>Ga0209463_1001990_pt1 | contig 11738 bp, 11 predicted proteins | sample AgamicMgSfrz_FD_187169 | JGI IMG/M metagenome (GOLD analysis project Ga0209463, IMG submission 187169) | Agave microbial communities from Guanajuato, Mexico - Mg.Sf.rz (SPAdes) (version 2) | ecosystem: Host-associated > Plants > Phyllosphere > Phylloplane/Leaf | place: Guanajuato, Mexico... | reverse complement strand
GATTTACCCGTGAATTTACGCATTGATTTGGAACTTAGCGGCGATGCGGAAGTGAAGGAAGCTGTCACTAGCTTTGAAGGCTTGTTGCAAGAGAACTTACTGCTAAACAGTCTTTGTTTCACTGAAGATACAGAAGACGGCGAAAAACTGAAAGTAGGAACGAAACATGTAACGCTAAGGATATTAAATTAATAAATAGTGAAAAAGCGCTTATTCTCTAAAGGGTAAGTGCTTTTTCCTTATTCATTTATTTGTGCATATGATAAATAGAAACATAATTATTATGCAACCTTTTAGCTATTGCTTTATCAGTTTTTGTTATTTTAAAAGCCTTCTGAAAAATAGTTCTCTTCCTTTAAAGCTCTCTAGGCTAAAAATCATTTAATTACATCTCAACAAATAAACCCATTGTTAATGCAGGAGGGTTTAACCCTTGTGTTGGCCCATTCTGTCTGCGACATAATGTCAGTAGAAAAAGATAGAAGCGTGGATTAGTACCTGTAGAAATAGTAAAGCTGGGATTACGGTCATTTTGGAAAGAGCAGCATTAAATCGTTTCGCTCGTCCAATGAACTATACTTCTTTTCATGCATCGAGTTCAGGTATTAATTTTAAAAATGAATCAAAATAGGTATTTGAATCAGTAACAACACCCAAGCAGAGTTCATACTTTGTGGAGGGGAGTATTCGAAGTATTGTTTGAGCTTTTTGTTATACAGTTGTTTTCATTCTGCTTCTCTTTTAGGGTGTTAGCACACCTTGTTAATCTAAATACGGAGGTATGAAAAATGAATAATTTCCAAAATGAACTTCAAATGTTGGATGTTGGTGATTTCCAAGCGAATCAAGCCATTCCTTGGGATCCAAACAATATGGATCAAGATCGACAACTTGGGATTTTCTTTCGATGTTTTAGTTGTTTTAGCTGTTTTACCTGCTTTAATTGCTTTAATTGCTTTAATTGCTTTAATTGTTTTCGTTGCTCCAACTGTTTTCGTTGTGGTGGCAATTGCGGCGGCCGTTGTGGCGGTCGTTGTGGAGGAGGTCGTTGTGGCGGCTGATAATTCTAGTTTTCAAATAAAAAACATCGTTATCTATGGAGAAAAGCCCCTGCATAAGGTGCAGGGGCTTTTCTCTAAAAGATTAGACATAAGAGACAAATTACAGTACATAGGATTATAGTGGAAATGGAAAATGGTGCTATTAGAGTTGAGAACAGTTCACGGATAAGGAGGAGCGGAATGACAAATTTGAACCCTTCTATGCGTTTGAAAGTGAAAAGGGATACTTTTTTTCTCCCTGATCCAAACAGCGGTGTGTATTTTCGAAATAATATAAGTTCGTTCCATATGAAAGGCAGTATGATAGATCAATGGGTGAAAAAGCTGATACCAATGTTCAATGGAGAGTATACGTTGGAGAGTTTAACAAACGGATTGCCGGGTCCATATCGAGAACGTGTATATGAAATTGCAGAAGTGCTGTATCAAAATGGGTTTGCTCGGGATGCAAGTCAAGACCGTCCGCATCAATTGGCGGATCCAGTCCTTAAAAAGTATGCTTCTCAAATTGAGTTTTTAGAAAGTTTTGGAGATTCAGCTGCGTACCGTTTTCAAGCCTATCGCCAGGCCAGAGTGTTAGCGATAGGCTCTGGCTCTTTTTTTGTTTCGTTGGTTTCTTCATTGATTGAGTCTGGATTGTCTAAATTCCATGTGATGATAACGGACTCTGTACCGACCAATCAGCTGCGGTTAGAAGAATTGGTAGTGCATGCTCGAAAAACGGACCCCGAGGTAGCAATAGAGGAAGTCATCCTGGAAAAGGACGGGGGAAATTCTTGGAGGGAGATTGTGCAGCCGTTTGATTCAATTTTGTATGTGTCGCAGGAAGGCGATGTAGAGGAACTAAGAGCTCTTCATAAGATTTGTAGGGAAGAGAAAAAAGTGTTACTCCCTGCTATATTTCTGCACCAAGTGGGTTTGGCAGGTCCTTTGGTTCATCCAGGCTCTGAAGGATGTTGGGAGTCTGCATGGCGCAGTATACACGAATCTGTGTTTAGGAATGACGAGCAATTACCTAGCTTCACTTCCACGGCCGGAGCGATGTTGGCTAATGTGATCGTATTTGAATTGTTTAAAAACGTTACGAGAGTTGCTGAATCAGAACAGAAGAATCAATTCTTCCTGCTTAATCTGGATACGTTAGAAGGAAATTGGCATTCGTTTATGCCTCATCCGCTAGTGACCGGACGTGTTACAGCTGAATGGGTTCAAGATTTTGATTTACGGCTCAAGCAGAGTTCGAGCAGAGGGGAATCGAGCGGGTTGCTTCTGTACTTTAGTCAGTTGACATCAAAGAAATCAGGAATTTTTCATATTTTAGAAGAAGAGGATTTGAAGCAGTTACCGTTAGCGCAGTGCCGTGTTCAGGTGGTTGATCCGTTGTCAAAGGGTCCTGCTGAGCTATTGCCAAGCATAGTCTGTGCAGAGCTGACACATGAGAAGGCACGGAAAGAAGCGGGTCTATCTGGAATTGAAGCGTATGTATCAAGAATGATCGATGCGTTCCTTACGACTCTTTCTTCGCAACAGAAAGCAGAGAGAATTATCGTAGAATCTGAGGAATTTGTTGGGGTTGGAGCGGGAGAAACAATTGCAGAGGGCGTTTGCCGTGGATTGCAAAAGTGTTTAACAGAGGAACTGAGCAAACAGTTGATCGATCAGAAAAATATTGTCTCTCGGGTGCAGTTAAGTGATGTAGAAGATGAATATTGCCGGTATTATTTACAAGCACTGACCGTGATACAAGGTGCACCGATTATAGGTTTGGGAAAGGAAGTATCCGGCTTCCCTGTGGTATGGGTCGGTACGAATGATCGCTGGTATAGCAGTGTAGGCTTGAATACAACAATGGCGTTGCAAAAAGCATTACAACAAGCGCTTATGAATAAAGAAAATCAAGCGACGCAAGTGCTGCCGAATTCGTCTGTGTTTCTGGTAGAGAAGGTCCCAACAAACCTTGTAATCAAAAAAAGTGAAGAAATACCACAGTCTGAAGTCTTGCGGTCCGCGATGCAGGTTTTGAAACAGAATGGCAAACGACCCTTGTTTTTCGAACTAGCACTGGAGCCCTTTTGCAAAAAAGAACTGGTAGGAGTGTATGGTATGTTGCTGCGAGAGGAGGAATCCAAGTGAGTGCGGTCGTAGTGATTATTGGGGAAGGAATGCTAGCTGACCACGTGTATGAACAATTGTCAGACCAATACCTGGTAGTTCGTCATATTGATTTCGAGGCAGAATTACCTGAAGCGGCTGATTTAGTTTTAGTGTTGGATGATGCTTGGAATCCTTCTCTTCATCAAAAAGCAGAAGAAGTGCTGCGCCCAACCAGCATCCGATGGCTGCGAGGCTTCGTTTCATTTGGAGAAGGCGTGATTGGACCGCTAGTTGGTTCGGATACACCGGGGTGCTCCCGATGTGCGGACATACGATATCTCATGGCAGGACGTGACCGTAAAGAGATGTGGGAAATGCAACAGCAGCTGGCTGCGGACGGAGGAGTAACGCGTGACGCGTGGGCATCGAGCTTGGGGCTTTTGCAGATCGCCTGCCTGCTTAGGACGGAGGTACAGAGGATCGTGCAAGGTGATGAGGTGCATTCGGAAGGACAGGTATGTTTAATTAATCTGAAAACATTAAAGAGTTCATGGCATACTTTTTTGTCCGATCCATTATGTCCTGGTTGCAGCCAATTACCTGACGATTCACCAGCTGCGGCCAGAATTTCGTTAAAATCAAGCCCAAAGATTACTGATAGTTACCGCTGCCGTTCGATGGACGATCTAAATAAAGTCCTGGTTAAAGACTATCTGGATCAACGGATGGGCATTTTGAATGGAAAAATGTATGATCTTGTCCCGCCTTTTGCTGATGTAGTTGTAAATTTGCCGTTATTCTCAGGAGACGAAGGAGTAGCAGGACGGACTCATTCATATGCGGTAAGCGAGTTAACTGCTATTTTGGAGGGATTGGAACGGTCTTGCGGTATGACACCTCGTGGAAAACGAACCGTCGTATATGATAGTTATCGTAATCTGAAAGATCAAGCGATCAATCCTATTGAAGTAGGAGTACACGCGAAGGAACGGTATGCCGAGCCTGGTTTTCCATTTGAACAGTTTCACCCTGACCGTCCGATAAATTGGGTATGGGGCTATTCGTTTTTGCAAGAACGTCCAATTTTGGTTCCTGAGTTGCTTGCCTATTACAGTTTGGGATGTGGCCAAGGGTTTGTCTATGAAACTTCCAATGGATGCGCATTAGGGGGAAGTTTGGAAGAAGCCATTTTCTACGGTATTTTGGAAGTGGTAGAACGTGATTCGTTCTTAATGACTTGGTACGCAGAGTTGCCCCTCCCGCGTCTTGATCCTTATTCCGCTAACGATCAAGAATTAGAGCTGATGATCGATCGTGTGCGGGCAATAGGGGGATATGATCTGCACTTTTATAATTCGACGATGGAGCACGGAATTCCAAGCGTTTGGGCGATGGCAAAAAACAGAAAGAAAAAGGGTTTGAATATCATCTGTGCAGCTGGAGCTCATCTTGATCCAGTACGGGCGGTGAAAAGCACGATTCACGAGCTGGCTGCCATGATGCTGACGCTTGATGAGAAATTAGAGACGAACCAGGAGGAGTTTGTGCGAATGCTGCAAGATTCTTCCTTGGTACAGAAGATGGATGATCATGGCATGCTGTACGGTTTGCCGCAAGCGCAAGAGCGCCTACAGTTTTTGCTAGACGATAATCGTCCCTTGCGATCGTTTGCTGAGGAATTCAAGTGGAAATCGAATTCTGCAGATCTGACTGATGATCTACGGGACATTCTTCAGAAGTTTCGTCGATTGAATCTCGATGTGATTGTGGTGGATCAGTCGACACCGGAAACTAAACGAAACGGACTGTATTGTGTTAAAGTGCTGATTCCGGGAATGTTGCCAATGACATTCGGACATCACCTTACGAGAGTAACAGGACTGGAGAGAGTGCTGCGGGTACCAATGGAACTTGGATATAAGAAGAAACCGCTGACATTTGAACAGCTTAATCCACATCCGCATCCGTTTCCATAAGCGGTAACCAGGAGGGTAAGAGGATGGGTATCGAGACATTTCTGTACAATCTACATTTTGACATTGATAAGGCAAGCCCAACGGACTGGGAAGTGGATTGGGAAGATGCCCCGCTCCCGTATAAGCTCTACCGTGACTTGCCCGTTTTTCCATTATCTCTGGAAGTACCGCTGTCGCTTGAACAATGGGCAGCGCCAGAACAGCCTAACCTTCAGAGAATGAGTCATTTTCTCTGGTATGTATTTGGTCTTACTCAAATTTCCCAGTCAGCCTTTTCTACTACAGATCAAGAGCCGGAACTAATGCAGTCGTATCGGCGTTTTGTTCCTTCTGGCGGGGCGTTGTACCCAAACGAATTGTACGTATATCTGAAGACGGAGGATTTGCCGGTTGGGATGTACCATTATGATGTAGCACACCATCGCTTGGTACTGTTGAGAGAAGGTAACTACGATTCATATATAGCCCAGGCTCTTGGCAATCGCTGTGATGTGTCCGCTTGTTTTGGTACGTTTTTTGTGTCGACAATGTTTTGGAAAAACTTCTATAAATACAATAACTTTGCTTATCGTCTACAAGGGTTAGATGCTGGCGTGCTGATTGGACAGTTACTGGAAGTAGCAAAACGGTTTGGTTTTGCTTCCGGGGTGTACTTTCAATATCTAGATCGGGCGATCAACCATTTGCTTGGACTAAACGAAGAAGAGGAGAGTGTATATGCAGTTATCCCTCTAACAGTAGAACCTACAAGTTGGTTTACTAATGGGGGTGGGAAAGAGCCTGTTTCTGCTATCGAACTGTGTCGAGAGTTGCCAGTCATTCAAAATAATCACTACGTCCGATCACAGAGGATCAAAGCGTTTCCAATGTTAAAGAAGATGAATGAAGCGTCCATGCTAGAATCAAAGCAATCGTTTCGGCAAATAAAGGTGAGTGAGAAGGTGAATTGTAAGAGTCAAGTGGTCACTCTTCCTCACATGAAGCGATTATCATATGATCTAGCTTCGGTTTGTCAAAAGAGATTTTCACCGGACATGGATTTCATTTTTGGAAAGGTAAGTCAATTGCAGTTGGCCACTTTACTGCAGGAAGCAACGTCAGCGTACTTGTATCGAAATGATTTGGATGAAGCACATAAGAAGAACGAGCCCCGTGTCTCACTGTATGTCTGTTTGAATAATATTGAAGGTATTCCCGATGGAGCCTATCATTATGATAGTGCTAATCATGCGTTACGACAGGTAGATCTCGGTGATCATCAACTCAGTTTGCAATATGGAATGCCTGTAGGGAATGTGAATTTATCCCAGGTGCCATTCTGCTTTCATGTGGCAGGAGATAAAGATCACTTCATATCGGAACTGGGATACAGAGGCTATCGTATTCAGCAAATGGAAGCAGGTATGCTTGTGCAACGATTACTGTTAGCGGCGTCGGCCATCGAGATGGGAGGACACCCACTACTCGGATTTGATGCCAACCTGTGTGACGAGATCTACAAAATGGAGCAGCAAGGAAGAACCAGTCTAATCCAAATCCCGATCGGCCCCTACCGACCTCGCCCTTGGTTAAAGGGGAGTTTGCAAAGCTAAGTAAGGTAAGAATGAAGCTATTTCCAAGAGCTAAGATATCTATTTAACAAATCTAGTTCCGTTCTCTGGTAGAAAAGAGAAGCCCTCGCTCATTTGAGTGAAGGCTTTTTGGTTATAGATCCTTTAGTTTACAATTTGGCAATTCAGACTAATTGAAAAGAAGAACAAAAAACTTAAAGCCACTCTTTTTATGTTATGGTGTAATTTCTCTAGCTATATTCTGTTTTTTACTATAAAATCTTAGACTAATGCTTATGTCATTTATAGACGAATAAAAGAATTAAAGAAACGTACAGTTTTGTAATGATGATGCTTGTCACACTGCTAATAAAGGCACTTTGGATAATATCCGACCTCAATCTTTGAGAACCCCGTTAACAAAGCTAGTCTCTACATAACTGACCCCAGAACACGTTCATGAAGAAAGATAGAAGTAGATACGGCGCTAACAGAAAAGCTGGTGCCGGCAGGAGTAGCTCGTGAAGTAATTCGAGCGGTTCAAGATTATCGTAAAAAGCTGGATTTACCCGTGAATTTACGTACTGATTTGGAGCTTAGCGGAGACGAAGAAGTGCAGAAAGCTGTCGCGAAGTTTGAAACGCTGCTTCAAGAAAATCTTCTGCTGCACAGTCTCAGTGTGAAAGAAACTATCAAAAACGGAGAGACGGTAAAAGTCGGAACAAAGCAAGTTACACTTCGCGTTTTAAATCAGAACTGATAAAAAGCACTTACCTCATAATGGGTAAGTGCTTTTTTACCTTTAATCAAACTGCCCGAGAACATTTTTAAGACTCGGCCAGACAATTTCAAATGGAGCAGCTAATACATACTCTTTTCCATTTTCGTCTTTAAAGTGCTGAACAAAGCGATATTTTCCTACCTTGTAGTTAGGAGTTGCGATATCTTGTTTGAATGATTTCCCTGGCTTTAGCGTGATAGTTTTATCAGGAAACTCTAGCCCGTTTAGCACAACTTTGTACCACTTTCCGTCTTTTAAGTGGTCCGCCGTATTTTCGTAAGGAATTGTTAAGGTATGCGTCGAATTATTTTGAATAACAAAAAAGCCAAACTGTGTTTTATCGTATTTCTTACTTACAGCAGATAGTGTAATGGTTCCTCTGTCCGTGTTAATGGAAGAAGGAATGTTTTTTTCTTGTTTGGCTCCTAGCTCCATTTTTTGACCGTTATAATCGATATAGCCGAAGATACAAAATAAGATAATAAAAATGCCTAGTATTAGTATAAGTGTTCGTGCTATTTTCAAAAGCTTTACACCACCTTTTATTATTCTTCCATTATACGGAAAAATATCTATCGGAAATAGTATGAATTTACATTTTAACTATCTCTTTTTTGAAAGGACGGAGCAGGAAGAGACAAATTATAGCCATGGGCGGCAGAGGCTTTTTGATGGAACCGGATAACTTGCTGCTGGATCAGTACATACTTTCACAAGCTCATACGAACGTGCCAAAAACCTGCTTTATCCCTACAGCAAGCGGAGATGCGGATAATTATATAGAAAAGTTTTACGAAACGTTTAATAAATTAACATGTGAACCTTCCCATTTGTCGCTGTTTTCACCAAACTTTATAGATTTAAAAGCATATGTGCTGCAACACGATATCTTGTATGTAGGCGGCGGTAAGACAAGCAATATGCTTCTTTTATGGAAAGAGTGGGAACTTGATACGATTTTAAAAGAGGCTTATGAAAAAAGAATGATCTTGGCAGGAATAAGTGCAGGTTCTATTTGCTGGTTTGGAGAAGGCGTCACTGATTCCACAAGTGGTACATTATCTAAGATAGACTGTTTAGGCTTTTTAACGGGGAGTAACTGTCCTCACTACGACGGAGAAAGAAATAGAAGACCTTCTTACAATGAATTGATTAAAAGCGGAGAGATAAAAGCAGGTTATGCTGTAGATGACGGAATCGCGCTGCATTTTAAAAATGAAGAGCTGTCCGCATCAGTTGGCTCAAGACCAACAGCAAAAGCGTATGTTGTTAATCGAAAAGCAAATAAAGTCATGGAACGTGAACTCCCAGTGACATATTTGGGTGATCGCAAGCAATAAATGGCCGCTTTCCATGTTTCTCTGTATAAAATGGAGCTTATTAGTACATACATAAGCAGAGATTCTATCTAGGAGGGTACTTCAGTGAGCTATAAACAATACTGGGGAAACATACATGAACAAAGCGATAAGCTGCAGAAGTTATTATCGTCGTATTGGCATCAGTATTCAGATTTTGGAAACTGGCAGTTTTGGGTGGTGCTTGCTTCGCTCGTTCTTCCTCTTGTGTTGTTGTATTTTACCGTAGACCGGACGCGGATTTTTGAGGTGTTTTTCTTCGGTTACACAGTGCATATGCTTTGGGCATATATTGATATTGCACTTGGACGAAGCGGTTATTTGACGCATACATTTTTCTTAACGCCTCTGCTTCCGAACGCAACAAATATTACGGCTTCTATTTTGCCGGTAGGATTTCTGCTGCTTTATCAATATTGTACAAATCATCAAAAGAATTTTTATCTGTATACAATTCTTTTGAGCGCTGTTTTTTCGTTTGGACTGGCGCCTCTTGAACATCATTTTAAATTTATTGATTCAAGAAAAGGAATGAGTTTGTTCTATATTTTTCTTATTGATATAGGAATAACGCTAGTGGCGTACTGGGTTACAAGGCTGCTTGTAAAAGCAAAAGCCGCAGCCTATCGTAAAGCGGAAAAAGAACGTTGAAAATGTTTCAAAATGAGTAGTTAAGGGTATACATACACTTAAGACAAATCGAGGTGAAAAAATTGTATTACTATCGCATTTCAGAAGGACAAGACGAAATGTACTCTGAGACAATTGTTGTCCATGAAGAACAGTTTGATCAAGGTACATTCGAAGAAATGGTAAAAGAAGCGATGGTCGATAAGCCCGGCAAAATCGATCAGGTGGACATTGTGAAATATTTAATTGGACATTATCATTTCCAAGTTGCATATATTGAAGCAGCCTTTCATAGCACGTATATAGAAGAACAATAACGTTATGTATTCGTTAAGAAACCCCGTTGCATTGGCAGCGGGGTTTTTTTGTCTTTACCAATATCGATAGTGATAGGGGTTTTGAGGGGAGTAATAAGGATTCTGAGGCGGAGGATACGTATAAAGAGGCGTCTCGTGGTTAACGGAGCCAGCTTGTTTTTTCTGTTTGTATGGTCCTTTTTCTACGCATTCGTCCGTTGGTCCAATCACGATAGTTTGATTCTTTAACGGAGCCAGCGTTTTCTTTAGCTGCTCCGGATCTAAGCAGTACGTATGAGCAAGTACTTCAATAGGCGTCTTATTTAAAATATCCGATCCGAAAATGTATTCCGGATACGGAGCGTCAAAAATGGCAAGTAAATGCGTATTGTCTTCAGACGCAATTTCCCAGTGCCACCAGCCTTGAGGGATATTGGCTACTTGACCTGGAGTAATCGGAATATTTGTGACTTCGTTGTTAAACGGATTGATTAATGAAACGACTGCTGAGCCTGAAATGCAGTAAACAAGCTCAGCGGCATTTTGATGGTAGTGCGGTTCGACTATGCGGCTTTTGCTTAAGTAAATATCGAGTAACGACACATTTCCTAATGTATTGAGCACATCTCGACCTAATCGGTTAATGTAATTTTGATCGTTTCGCGTGTTAAGTCTGTTTTTATTCACATCTGAGAAGTATTGTACGTTTGGATTATTGTAATCCATATAGGACGTTGACAACGGTCTTCAGCTCCGATCCTTGAATTTTTTATGATGCTGTATCGTATGTGAAGCGTTTTATTTCGTGACAGAAGCCTAGGAGGAAATGTAGGTAAGGGCCTGTTTTTGATGAGATGTACAATCATTTATTCGCTAATTCTCATACACTGTAACAGGTTCTTTTTTTCACAGAGCCATGATCAATGTCAGACCCATACGACAGATTATTTTAAGGAAAGTGAGTTGCAGAGCTGTTGCTTGATCAGTATGAGAAAATAAATAGTACGTATGAGAAGGTAGATGAACTTCAGCTGCCGTTTGATAAGCCGGTTTTAGTAGGAGTTGAGTGGAACGGAGTGCTGTTTGAGTTTTTAGTAAGGCTGAAAAAAGAGTCTTCTCATTTGCTTGTATTTGGCTCAGGAGGAGGGGCAAGTCAGGAAATGCCGGCAGGTCCTCCATATTTTCAGCGGCATTCGTGGATAAATGAATTCCAAGATTCGATTATTTATTACAACGACCCCACGCTTTATTTAGGAAAAGTGTCGCTTGCGTGGGGACAAGGGACAAGCGACCGTTTTTATTTAAAAGATATTGCGGTTTTAATTGAAAAGTTCATGAAAAAAGTGCAGGTGAATTCGTCTAACGTGCTGTTTTACGGATCTTCGGGCGGCGGCTTTATGTCAATGTTTTTAGCGGGGTACGTAAAAGGAGCAAAAGCGCTTGTCAATAATCCGCAGACTTGTTTAACTAAATGGCTGAAAACACCGGTTCAACAGGTCTTTAATTTATCTTATCCTAACCTAACAGAAGAAGAAGTGATGGCCTTATACGGTGAGCGAATCAACGTAGTGAAGTTTTTTCGTCATATTAACTATGTGCCAAAGGTTTATTATTTGCAAAACGGGGCGTTCCAATATGATATGAGCAATCATTTGCTGCCGTTTTTAACGGATTTGCAGGGTATGCCAGACGACTGTGAAATTAATAATATAAAAGTGGAGCTCTATTATAACCCAAAGCTGAAGCATGCAGCTGTTAGTAAGCAAGAAACGATTGACTATGTGAATATGGCGAAGCAGATATAAGAAAAAAGGCAAGAGTTTATCCTTTAAGGAGCTCTTGCTTTTTTATGTCGAATTTTCTAACTCAATAGATACAAGTAGGAAGTTATGTTGCTTTTTCTTTTGAATATGATAGTGAAGATGAGGTGTAAGGAGGGAAAGTATGGCCGATCAAGATGAGAGAAAAAGATACTTGATGGAAGTTCAGACC
>Ga0209463_1001988_pt1 | contig 11739 bp, 11 predicted proteins | sample AgamicMgSfrz_FD_187169 | JGI IMG/M metagenome (GOLD analysis project Ga0209463, IMG submission 187169) | Agave microbial communities from Guanajuato, Mexico - Mg.Sf.rz (SPAdes) (version 2) | ecosystem: Host-associated > Plants > Phyllosphere > Phylloplane/Leaf | place: Guanajuato, Mexico... | reverse complement strand
CGCTCAGATGGAAAGGTAATGGTGTGATCCACGCCCTGACTGCTTCCGTTAAAAGGAGATGGCAGATCCAGCGGCAACGCTCCCTCGAACCAGGCAAAAAAAGCCACAACCACGAGGGTCACCAGCGTAATAAACGATTTTTTAAGCCTGCTCCATCCTTTGTTTTTTCTCTTCCTTGTGCGCTTTCTCTTCATGCTGTTTCCCCCGTTCCCTCTTGCATTATACCAGAACGTTCGTTCGTGAAACAATACCAAAAAGACAGCCCGCGCCTACCCCGAACTGTCTTTCTTCCATTTATTCTTATGCACCGCCTGTTATCCCACGTGTGGAATAACCTGCTGCCGTAACAGCGGCAGCGTTACATAGAATTGCGTTCCCTGCCCTTGTACACTCTCTACGGCAATATCCCCCTGCATCAATTCGAGCAGTTCCTTGCAGATGGTCAATCCCAGTCCACTCCCACCAAATCTGCGGGCATGGGATACATCTGCCTGGGTAAAAGCCTCAAATAACTGATGTATCTTCTCTTCGGGAATACCGATTCCCGTATCACTTACGGAGAACAACAAGGTAACGAAATCCCCATGTTGTTCCTTCACATCAAGCTGCAATGACACTTTGCCTTGCTCCGTGAACTTAATCGCATTGCTCAGAAGATTGTCCAGTACCTGACGCAAACGCAAAGGATCTCCGACCAAAACGTCCGGTACCTGCATATCGGCCTGACAGCGCAATTGAACCTTCTTCTGTTCAGCCGCAGGCTCATGCGTTCTAACAATCTGTTGAATGAGCTTAAAGGGCTGGAATTCGACCTGTTCGACTTGCATCTTGCCGCGGCCAAGCTTCGCCATGTCGAGACTGTTATTCACAATATTCAGCAAGGCTTCGCCTGACTGACGGGCAAGTTCCAAATATTCTTTTTGCTCCTCACTAATTTCGCCCATGCTCGTTAACTCGATCATCCCCATAATTCCATTGAGCGGTGTGCGCAGTTCATGATTTAATTTCCCGATAAACTCCAGATGTCCCCTGCTGTTCATCTCGGTCATCTTGGCTGCTCTCCGAAGCTGCTCCTCGGCATATTTCCGTTCAGAAATGTCATATTGGATACCAACAAAGAAGAGACACTGTCCTTCATTATCAAATATAGGATCAATATTTAATTCATTCCAGAATCGTTGACCACTTTTGGTATAGTTTAAAATATCAATTTTAATAGACTCCTGCCGATTAAGCGCCTTACGGATTTGGCTTATGGTTTCGGGATTCGTGTCCCTGCCCTGAAGGAATCGGCAGTTCTGTCCAACCACTTCATCAAAGGTATACCCTGTTAGCGCAGTGAACTGTTCATTGACAAAGATCAATGGCTGCTCTGGTAAAGTTGCATCGACCACAGTTACGGAAGATTTAAGCTTGGATATTAAAAACTCCCACTGAATGGGTATGGAGTGCTTATTTTGGATGCTCATGCTTCCCCTCCTGTTTCATATGGTCCGTTTCGTCAAATGCATATATAATAAAAATGATAACAATTGGGTCTTGAATCAACCAAAATCAATATATTTAATTGTAACACAGTTATTCAAATGATGTGGTTTGTGGTTAAAATACGCTTAACTCACACCAATCCGTCAGGAGGAAAACATCATGAAATTTCTGTTAATTGTTATTATTGTTATCCTGGTATTGTACTTCTTCACCAGACGCAGACGTCGTTAATTCCGATTCGGGTCATGCAAACAAGGAAGGAAGATCGGGCATGAGAACCCTCTTTTTTATTTTCATGACACTTTGCATTATCAATTTCTGTTTTCCCAAGTTCGGATGGTATCTCCGTTATGGATGGATTTCTAGGGGAGAGTCCGAACCCAGTAAGCCTTATATGACGTTCACCCGAATGACCAGTTTGGTTATGCTGATTATTGCTTTTACACTTGCAGCAGCCTGAAGACCATATACTTATGAAGCAGTTATCCGGACGGATAACTGCTTTTTGAGCTATCAATGAACAGAAAATGATAATTTTATTTGTGGTGCATTGCCCTCCATCCCTTTACTATTAGTATTGTTATTTCAGCAAGTACTGAATATATATGAACCTAGAAAGGGCATCTATGCATGAACATCATTTTCTATCCATACTGGGCTGCGAAGACACTCCTATCTTTTATTCATGTATTATATATCATGGTGATCACTTTACTGGTCTACGGACAGACCGGATCGATACTCTATGCCGCACTATTTCCTTTCATTCAGCTGACGGCACAATTTGTGGCAGTCTTAACCTCTCCATGGCTTGTGAGCCGTTTCGATTTGGCCAAACTGCTTATTGGCATTCCCGTGGCAAGGACGCTCATGTTCACCGGAATCGCCGTATCGCTCACTTATCTGGCTCTACATATCCCGGTCTTACTGGCCGTTATCACCGTTCTTTCCTTTCTGGAGGGCTTGGAATGGCCTGTGCTTGACACAATCACACCCCGTCTCGTACAAGGCGAAGAACTCCCAAAAACAAAACGCCTGCTATCCTTCTCCAGCCAGACTGCAACCATTGTTGGATATGCGACAGCCGGTTTTGTTGTCAGTCACTGGGGAGCTTCACAAACATTCTGGGCGGCTGCAGCCATGTCATGGGCGAGCTTAACGCTTATGGTCGTTATTGCTTTACTTTTGGGTGACACTGCGGAAAAAGAAGCACCCAGACATCCTAAACGTAATGTCCTCCAGGAAGGCTTGCTGCTGTCCGCAGCCTTTGGCTTGTCTGCCATCTTGTTTGGATCGGTTGCAGATCAGTTGGGCATCTGGCTGGTCTATCTCATCGGAGGAGCCGTGCTGACCACTTCAACTCTGTGCCTCTCCGGATTGAACCAAGCACGCCAGCACCGCCGCTCGATCCGAGCATAGGCATTCTTAAATAAAAAAGACGAGCAGATCTCTGCTCGTCCCCAGGCTGTTCCGAACATAGGCGGAACAGCCATATTTTTGTAAACCATATGCACTGGTCGTATCGTTACTTAATCTAACGGGTAATCGGTTAGCGGCTTGCCTTGCTTGTAATATAAAGTCGGTGACAGGATGTTGAAGAAAATATGAGCATCAGAAAGGCCTTCGTCTGCCAGAATACCATGGATGGAAGATGCGATGCGATTGTGAACCTCCTGATCACGCTGAAACATCAGGATCTCTACCGAGGCAGGAGATGGTGTGAGAGCTTGTACATCATAACGCTCTGCCTTCAATCTTTCTCGTGGAATATTACATATGAGAGCCATCTGCTCGGTAATCCGGGGTACAGTTTCTTCCAGTTGGTGACCTGTGAATCCTTTAAAGCGAATAAACGGCATTACGATCCCTTCAATCTCTAAATTTAGTCTCTTATGTGATTTTAAGCACATTCTTTTCGATTGTCAAATGCATGAACCGCTACTGCTCAGTACTTCTCCTACCCACATAGGAAAGGCCCCGCTGAGTTTTCAGCAGAGCCTGATAACCTTCGTTTCATTACCAGATACGAATTAACACCAGAACGATTTTGTGATGATGACGAGCAGAATGAAGAGTACCAGAATTGCAGCAGTGGAAGTACACATACCGTATCCAACTCCACCAACATTGTTACAACCGTATCCAACTTGACTCATTTGATTGGCCTCCTTTGAATTTCAAGGTATGCCATAACATATGCCAAATCAGTACAAATGACCGGGCAGACCCCCATTCTGCTGCGCCCAAACCAAATTAACTATTCCAGGCAAAATACACTGATATTCATGTCATCCGTCTTCCAGTCCTGCCCTGTGCCCACTGACTTCAGGTCAATGATTCGGGACCGGGTGTCGTTTCTCGATTCGATCAGAATATCGCCGCTCGGAGCGATGCAGTAGGCTATTGGAATGCTGGTATCCGAGTCACGATAAGCCCCGTCAGCATGGCTTGTCCCCATGATCAAACACCGCTCCGTCATCGCAATCTGCCGCGCCTTCTCCAGCCATTCTGCATATTGCTCCTCACTGAACATCCCAACTCCGATGGAATGCATGATCAGATGCACCTGGCCTTTAAACTCCTTGCGAAAACCTTGCTGTACCAATTCGTCACACAACAAGGTACTGATAACCCAGTCAGCCTCCTCAATCGTGGCGGCAGGTGTGTATTTAGCCTTTTCAAGCACGATGTCTCCGGCCTTATTGATCATGATGGTTCGATCCTTGGGTCTCTCATCTAATCTGCGGTGTCCGGATATAATCATCGTTCCATACTTCGTGGCCAACATGCATGCCTCTTCCACATTCTGATTCAGATACCCCTCCGGGTACAGCACAATATCCACATCAGGATTGGATCTCAGCTCTCTTTCCAATTGCTTAAGGGTCTGCTCCAGTTTTGGTTGTCCAATCAGGATCTTCATCTCATGTGTCCTCCATTCATGAATAAAAGCCCGGTTCATACCTGATTAAGGTGCCCTCGGTGAGGCATGCCATCCAGATCCTTTCGGAGCAAGGATACTGGATGATAACAGAATAACGTTCAGCCTTCCAAACTTTCAAGCATCGAACGGGCTTCTTCATGATCAGGCTCCATCACAAGTACTTTACGTGTGTAATTTAACGCTTCGTTCTCCAGCTCCAGCTCATAACAGCATACGGCCAAATCGTATAATACTGCCGAATTGCGCTTCACTTCATCTGATTCCAGAGCCAGCTCCAAAAAATGTTTGGCGTCCCCGTACATCCCCATTTCATTTAACAATTGTCCTGCCACAAATGCAATATCCCCCATCTGTTCCATCGTGTAATAGGAGGACCACATGATATGAATTCCATGCTGAATATCCAAAATCTCTTCATCACTCGCCTCAGGAAGGAGGTCAGATATTCTCTGGGCACTATGTATCAAAAATTCGGCATCATACCCGCCCAAACGCCAAAAGGGCAAGAGCTGTTTCAGCTCCATTCTGCTGAGTTGATGGTCAAACCATTCTTTAATACTGAAAAAGTCATCCGGTCCAAAACGCTCAATCTCTCGCAGATATGCCAGTCTCATATTTACGTAGGTTATCGGCTCTTCTACCATCAACATACATCCGATATTCAGATCTTTGTAATGATGTGATGTAAAACGAACATGGGCCCCTCGCTGCTCGAAAACGTGTTGAATTGCGTGATAGTTCGCCGTCAACGAAAAGCTGCCGTGAAGAACAAATTCAGGCGGTTCAGCAAACTTCCAATTATCCAGGCGATGATCTCCTTTATCGGCTGTAATTAGTACGAACCCGGATTGGGATAAAGTCTCGAGCCGTTCCAGACAAGCCAGTCCCGCTGCCGGAAATAGAATATGGGAGTCCTCCAGTTCTTCCTGGTAGATCGAGATGACCTCCCGATACGGAAAGTCCACAGCACTATATTCCGGCGCGGGACGGTATGCATAACTCAGCTCCATGTTTTCCAACATTTCAACAGGCTGAAGGTTGGATGAGCTGTCAATATTTGTGATCATAACATCACACTCGAAGATCTGCCCTTCACCAACATATATTAATTCTTGAGGAATGCTGTCAAAGAAGTAGTTCGCAATAATCAGTAGTGGCTGACTCAGCTCACCCGGACGTATAATCGTATCTGCTACCGTCAAATTTAATTCCGTATCCTGCATGGCATCAAATTGTGCAAAATCTAGCAGTCCCTGCTGGATCAACGGTTGCATGGAGGGATGAGTCCTCCACCCCGTAACATTGTCAGCGGCCAGATCCGTCATGACATAACGGAAGGGCGGCAGCGTTGTTGCAGCATAGTCTATGAGCTCGCATAGTTTAGTCAGAATTTGAAAAGCCAGGCGACCTACGCCAGCACCCAATTCCAGAATGGTTACCGTCTCTGTTGTCTGCCCCTTGGCAGCCAAGTCCTGAAGAAAGCCAAAGATCATTTCCGCATATGCAGTCGCAATCATGGGATTGCTTGTAATGTATTGCGGGACCTGATTATCCGTCCAGGCCTGCAGCCCTTTTTGTTCATAGTAGGCTCGCTGCCATTCCCATACCGGAGCCTCACTGAAGCGGAAGCGCTGTCCATCGTTTTCAATCATGTCATTTATAACCCGCTTTCTGTCCATGAATTCATTGGTTTTCATTATAACATAAGCATGACATAACCCAAGGAATTCACCCCTCCCCAATTATAAAAAAAGGCCTGCCGTATAAGGCAGGCAATGATAACCGCAAACTTCTTCGATCATCGTTAGAGATAACCTCTTTATAATTCTCCACCGGGCAAGCATCCTCACAATTAATCCGAATACAACGCTCCATCAAAGTTCTCAGGACCAACACGAATCGCACCCAGCAAGTTCGAACTGATAAAAGCCGTGTACGTGAGTTGCGGAAGAACCGGTGGATTGAAGTCATCCGCGGAGAAGGTAATAACTTGAGGTGCCAGGACACTCAAGCTGAATGTGGACGTTGCGGAGTAAACAATAGGATCTGTTGGAGCAGTACCACGCACTACTGTTATTGTGATTCCAACGAGTGCCAATGGAAGCTGCACGGATACTGTACCCTTCATTTGTACACGCGGGTTCGCACCCATGCCAGCTGTCGTTACCAAACCAATCTGTCCAAACAATTGCGGTGTATTCACTACAAGAATAGGAACAGCAATGGAGTTAGCCAAGCTGGCATTCTGCGAGGTTCTCGCATCGATAAACTGACTCATGAAATCTACCTCCTATGGTTGGAATAGGATAGTATATGCGAGATTATAGAGATGGCATGGACAGACAATGATATCCAAAAAAAAAGGCATATCTAAAATCTATTGCTTCCATATACACTCAACCCGCTCTGGAGACCGTTAAAGAGAGTCTACCACCATCGTATTGAGCGAAGATCAGACAGCATTTGGCCCATCTAATTTTTACCGTGTTTAATCTTTCGATAGTATGATTAAATATGGTAATGACAGTTTAGGAGGTGGTTCGTATGTGCGGCAGATTCACCATAACTGACCCTTTAGAGGAGTTAATGGACAGGTACATGGCTTCCATAAGTGACGACTACGAGTACCAACCCAATTATAATGCTGCACCCATGCAGCATATCCCAGCCATCATTGGAAGTGCACAAGGAAACCGTCTGGGTTCCCTTCGCTGGGGCCTGGTCCCAACGTGGGCCAAAGACGACAAGATGGGAAACAAGATGATCAACGCACGAGCAGAGACAATAGACACGAAGCCCTCATTCAAACGGCTCATTAGCTCCAGACGTTGCATTATCCCCACGAATGGCTTTTACGAGTGGAAAAAGGAAGGGACGCATAATCAGCCTCTCCGTATTCTGCTGAAGGACGAACGCATCTTCTCGCTCGCTGGATTATACGATATCTGGGAAGACCCGGAAGGCAACAAATTGAGTACATGCACCATTATTACAACTGAACCTAATGAATTGATGGCAGACATACACAATCGGATGCCGGTTATTTTACGTCCGCAGGATGAAGAAGAATGGCTGGATCGAGATCATAAAGACGTCCCTTCCCTACTTGGGCTTCTCAAACCGTATAAGTCTTCTGAAATGAGGGCATATAAGGTGTCCAGGGATGTGGGAAACGTCAGAAACAATTCGGAAGAACTGTTGAAGGAAGTGGATTAGCAATAGCCGCAATTTTCCAATGTGAATCGCATGATTTTGATCGTATTATTGGAATCAGGACAGAAAAAAACCCTTGCAGCGCAAGGGTTTCAAGAGTATGGGCCCTGAGGGACTCGAACCCCCGACCAATCGGTTATGAGCCGACCGCTCTAACCAACTGAGCTAAGGGCCCTAGACATAATGTATAACGTGCAGATGATGGCTGTGAATCATCCAAGTGAAACTAAATTGCGGGGGCAGGATTTGAACCTGCGGCCTTCGGGTTATGAGCCCGACGAGCTACCGGGCTGCTCCACCCCGCGTCAGTAAGAAATATTAAAACAGCGACTTAATTAATATACACTATCCCATCCCAATAAGTCAAGGGGCAATGTCAGGGAATAAAACGAACCCCATATCTACCTCTTTTTGAACGGTAAACTTCTACCTCCGCAGGTTCATTATGACCGTAAATCCACCCATCCTGCTCCATACGTTTGGCAAGACATCCTGCCTGAAATTTGGTTGCATATAGCTTGCTGAAATATACCCAGCGCATCCTTCTCTTCCTTTCCGGAGTTATGATTTATCTCTGCTTGTTGTATAATACCCCATTTCCCAAAAAAATAGCCGCCAGAGGTTGAAAACTCCAGCGACTATTTTGGGCTAGGCTTATATGGGACCCAACTACTTACTTTTCAATGCTTAGAACGTAGCCTTAGGATCTTTCTTTAACTTCTCTAACATTTCATTCCCTTTGGCTGCCCACTCACCAAGCGCTTCTTTTGGCGTCTTCTTGTTCTCAAGCACCTGAGTGAAGTATTCCATGCCTTTCTCGCTTACTTGCCAGAGGCTCGGCATTTTCTGGTACAGTTTATCCAGGTTGGTATTGGTAGGAGGCACCGGCTTCAATGTATAGAACGCCTGGATATTGTAATCCAAACCGTCCTTCGGTTTAATGAAGCTTTTGCGGGATACCATCTCGTAACTGCTGCGTGCCTTGATCTTAGCCCAGTCTTCACTGTTCATATATTTGATCAATTCCCAGGCGTCATCGGGATTTTGAGCTGAACTATTGATCGCCATCAGACTGCTGAGATAGATATTACCACCAATTTCAGGAGCTTCCGGATGTACTGGAGGTGTTACCACGTCCCAGTCGACCTTGGTGAAGCCTTCCATTTTATCTGCATTTTTGTTCGCGTCAATTAATTGGTTGATGTAGCTGTAATCCCCAATAACCATCGCGGCCTTACTGCTCAGGAACAGATCGCCTTGAAGCGGATTATAACGTCCGTTCGGATCCTGATCCTGTGCTTCGTCCCCTTTAGGGATAACTTTATCAATAGCAAGTTTGCTGATGGTACTCCATACTTTCTCCCATTGCGGTGAATCAACCGTCATTTTCTCCGCTTTGTCATCGAAGATTTTCAATTGCAGAGCGTTGTAATATTGCTGCATGGTGTAGTAAGGCGAACCACCCTGGTACGTAGAGAAAGAGAACCCAAATTCGTGATCTTTTCCTTCCCCTTTGGTCAGACGTGTTGCCAGGTTGAAAATATCATCCCAAGTCATGTTATCTGTTGGCGGCTCTACACCTGCTTTTTGGAACATTGCCTTGTTATAGAACAGCGCGGAAGAGGAGAATGTCGGTGTCAACGCATAGATACTCTGATCTCCCAGATCCTTGATTCCTTCAATCACACTTGGAACAATATCACTGGTATCGAATTTATCCTCCTGGATCAGCGGGTCCAGCTGTTTTACCATATTTTCCTGAATGAGTGACTTGAGTGTAGCCGTGTCAGCCACGACAACATCAACAGGGTTATCCCCAGTCATGATTTTCTTAAGGTTTTCCAGGCTATCCGGCATTTCCTGCTGTTCTTCCTGGGTTCCATAACCATACATGCTGCCCTGATCTACTGCAGCCACCACTTCAATCGTCACATTCGGGTGTGTCAGTTCAAACGCATCCGTAAACTGCTGACGGAAATAGCTGTCATCCTGGCTTCCCCACAATGTAGCCACACGCAATACACGCTGCTCTGTGTCCTTGGCCTCACTTGCTGTACAGCCCGCAATCAGCGGCAATGCCAGACTGGCTGTAGCCAGCACGGCCAGCACACGTTTTCCCCAAAACCTGTTCTTCATCTCCCAATTCCCCCTCAAATTTATCTTGGCGGTGTAATCACAATGCGCTCACCGTCAAATTCCAAAGTTGCCCGGTTGTCAATGGACAATGCCTCCAGATACTCCTTGGGTACCTGAAGGCGTCCCGCCCGGTCAATGATAACAAAGGCTTCATGGATATCCGGTGCTCCCGCTTCAGATAGTCCATGTTCATCATCCAGGTTCGGATTCCGTTTCACGAACTCGGTACTGGTCAAGCCGTCACGTATCGCTACAATGCGATCCACCTTGCCGGCAAGCGTCAGATCATGCGTAACAATAACGATGGTAACGCCCAGTTCCTTATTCATTTTGCGAAAAATGTTCATAATCGTATCACAAGTCTCGGAATCGACCGAGCCTGTTGGTTCATCGGCAAGCAGAATCTTGGGACGATTGGAGAGCGAGATGGCAATCGCCACCCGCTGCTGCTCCCCTCCGGATAATTGATGCAGCTTGTTGTGCATCCGATCCTTCAGTCCAACCCATTCCAGCAGCTGCATCGCGTATGCTCGATCCCGCTTGCCCCCAAGAATCATGGGCGTTTCCACATTCTCCAGTGCCGTTAGATAAGGCAGCAGGTTACGTCCGTTATTTTGCCAGATGAAGCCTACGGTATGACGTTTGTACTCCACCAGTTGAGCATCCGTCATTTTGAGCAAATCCCAGTCTCCGACAACCGCAGTACCCGCCGTTGGACGATCGAGTCCCCCAAGAATGTTAAGCAAAGTGGATTTACCGCTGCCGCTGTTGCCGATGATCGCCATCATTTCACCTTGATTAACAGTCAGGTTGAGACCTTGAAGGGCAACGACTTCCACATCACTGGATTTAAAAATTTTCACAAGTCCTTCGCACTGGATCACGTTTACCTCTCCTCTCCCATTTTGACCGCCTGGTGAACCCGCAATCTGCGAATCTGCCACAGCAGCATTGTTGCTCCAACAATCAGCATGACCAGGGTCACGCCGTACAGCTGCAGCATGTCTTGTTCTTCAAATACAATCCGGAACGGAGGTACCTGCGCAGATACATTATCTGTCGTTTGCAGGAAAGGCAGGAACAGACGACTGGATACCTGACCGATTCCGATCCCGAGCAGAATGGAAAGACCTGCCGTGAACACTTGCTCCAGGAGCAGCATTCCGCTCAGCTGTGCACGTGACAGTCCCATGGCTCTCAATACACCGAACTGTACGACACGTCCTGACAGGTTAAAGAACCAATACAGAATGTATCCAATCAGGGATATGATAACCGAGACCAGGAAGCCCAGGCTCAGGATCCCGAACACACCGCCGCGGGACGGATGTTTGCCTTGGGATACCAATTCTGTTCGCACATCGCGTACGGAGGACAGCTCAATGCCCTCTGCTGCCAGTTTCTCCATCAATGGAGCCACCTTCGCGTCAGGTTCCATTTTCAGCCAGACCTCATAAGGGATCAGCGGCACCTGGTCATAGATATAGTCCAGATTGGCCACGAAGAATGGTGTCTGATCCGGATACTGTGCAGGCCAGTACGGAATGATACCAAAGACCACGAATTCAATCGCCTGACCCTGAACACCGATAGAGATCAGATCCCCTGTTTTGAGCTTGAACTTATCCGCAAATTTGGATGAGATCAACACTGCCCCTTCATACTTGCCTAACAAGTCAAGATACTTATATGGATGTGCCGGGAACAGGTCGTTACGGAACCACGCCACCTGAGCAAAATCCACATTATCAATCCCGACCAGCATGCCCTGGCCGCCGGATTTGCCGGATACAATGATATTCCCTTTTGTCTGCAGCACTCTCGCCGCATGTTCCACACCGTCCAGGCTGCGGAATACTTCAAATGGAGGTTCCGAGTAAATGACTTTGGATGGCTGTGCACTTCCACCGCCCCCACCTGGAGCACCTCCACCACCATTGCCGCCTCCGGCAGCCCCA
>Ga0209463_1001987_pt1 | contig 11740 bp, 12 predicted proteins | sample AgamicMgSfrz_FD_187169 | JGI IMG/M metagenome (GOLD analysis project Ga0209463, IMG submission 187169) | Agave microbial communities from Guanajuato, Mexico - Mg.Sf.rz (SPAdes) (version 2) | ecosystem: Host-associated > Plants > Phyllosphere > Phylloplane/Leaf | place: Guanajuato, Mexico... | reverse complement strand
TTTCAAATGCAATTAAACCGCCCATTGATAAACCACAGATAGTAGCTGTATCAATTGAAAGTGTGTCCATTAAGTTAAAAATGTCTGCTGCTAAATTAAATAGTGTAATATCAGTTTTTAGTGGGTTCTCTCCATGACCTCTAAGGTCCGGAATAATTAGTTTGTAAGTAGAAGACAATTCATGTTGTAAGTCCCAAAGGTGCTTATTGTTTCCTAGCCCGTGCAAGAAAATAATAGGTTCTCCAGTTCCAATTTCAATATAAGGCATTGTCATATATATAAACTCCTTCAATAGCTGTATTGCCTTGTATTGTTAAAAATATAAGAGAAACCTTTAGGAGTAGTTAAAAAAATAGGAACACGGAAGGTAGGAAACGCTTGTTAAACGTAGAATGGTTGTCTATAAATTAGTAAAGGTGATATTGAAATGAAAAGAAGAGAATATAAAGGTCAAGAGAAGGTTGCAATATTAACAGGAGAATATCAAAATATGAGAGGTTATGTACGAAATGTTTCAACGTACGGATGGTTAACCATTGTTATTAATGGAATTGGACCTAAAGTAAACTTGCAAGCAGACGACGTAAAATTTGTATGTTCAAACTTCTTTTTAGAAGGGGCTTACACATATAAAAGTAATAAAAAAGACTTCAACTAACGAAATTTTCATTAGTTGAAGTCTTTTAAAGTTGTTTAATGAAATTAAACTATTTTTTGTAGTTAGCAATAATTACACTCTTTGTAGTTCCGTTCGCTGTCTGATAACTAACAGGGTCATTACTACCAGTAATTTGTACATCATTTCCTACATAATTTTTTTCAGGGTCTTTTAATTCGGCAAGTTTGTTTAGTTTATTACCATCAAGGACAAAGTAACTTCCCGTAAATTTAGAGCCTCTGTATGCGCCTGTAGAATTTACAATGCTGTACTTGAAGTCTTTAGGAGTTAAAAAATCTTGTTTGTTAAGTGTGTCTAACTTTGAGAAAAATTCATTTGCTCTAATTAATTTATCATACGAAGCAGGTTTTTTATCTTTTATACTACTAGTAATACTCAATTCGTTCTCTGATTTTGTATCACAACCGAAACATTTCTTATAGTCAGTTACTTTGTATGAATTACTGTCAGGGTTATCAATAATCGTAAATTGCAAGGAATAGATATTTTTATCTTTATCCAAACTCATATTAAAATCTTTAATTTTTGCGTCCTTGTTAGACATTCCTTGCTCTTTCCTAAATGATTCCCAGTTATCACTTATTTCACCTGATTTTAAATCATCTTTCTTTAACATTAAAGTTTGCTTTGTTTTGTTGTTGTTAATGTTCATTATAACAGCAGAGATAATTGCAACTACAACTAACAAACCAACAATTGTCCAAATTACTTTCTTCAAAAATACTCCTCCTCTTGCTAGCCCATCGTAAAAATATACGAATGAACGTATGTAATATAAATTACCATTATTATTAATTAATGACAATCATTTACCAGTATAAAGGAGATAGATTGCTTTAAAAACCCCTTTCGAGATAAATAGTTCAAAAGGTACCGTAAAAAGAAAAAATAGCCATATTTAAATTATCAGTTATTGTTTAAAATATGTGATTTTAAAACTGCATGTAGAGATTCAGATGTTTTTTCAGTAAGCATAGCGCTAAAAGCATTTTTATTATGTAATAGGTCAAGGACTTGATGGTGAAGTTGCATGTCAGATTCACTGTTTGTGCTAACTAATCCAAATAATAGCCTTACAGGTCGGTTGCTTATCTTTCCGAAATTTACTGAGTGTTCTAATCGTATTAATATTAAAGCATCATCTAATGTTTCGTTAAATTCATTTGAGTGCACAACAGCCGTCATATCACCTAAAAGGAAAGAATTAATATCCTTTTGAAAATAACTTAATATTGATTGAGTATATTGTTTGGTAACCAAATTGTTTTCATATAGAAAGTTTCCTACTGTTAAAACAGCTTCTTCGGGTGTAGTTGCTTTAACGTCTAAAACAATAAGGTTTTCCTCTAAAATGTGCATGCGTAATCCTCCATTTATAAAAGATAGTAATGTAAAAACTATAAATTACATTTTTTTCATAAAAAACCTCTCTTTTTTAAAAAATGAATTATAATTTGTAAAAATATTGAAAGAGGTAATAAATTATGAAAACTGAAAAAAAGGACAAAGTAGTTACAAATTCACATGGACAAATTAGTTTATTTGCTGATAATAACGGTTTAACAATCAATTCATTTTTTATTGAGCCAGTTATACCCGAAACGACAAAGGTAGTAGAAAAATATCTTAAGGATTTATCTAACTTAAAAAGAGGAGATAGAATCCGTGTTGAATTTAGCCTCGGCAGTAATGCTGTAGTTGAAGGATATTTTGCGACTAAAGGTTTCTGCGATGGACGTGACCAAGGTGACTTTAAGTATTATTATATGGAAATTATCAATAAAGAAGGGGATGCTCCAAGAAGATTTCGAGAATTTTCTCCTCGTTGTAAGGTAACAGTTTTAGAGAGCTATGAAACAACAGGTTATTTTCTTCCAGATAAATTTTCTGTAATTGGAGAATTGAAGAAAAGATTAGAAGGGCAACCAGCGGATAAGATGATAGCTATTTATCAAAATTTCGAAAAAGAATATCCATATCTATCCTATGAATGGCGCGGAATTACTAGTAATGCATGGAAAGTAGTTTTGCCAACTGTTGTTTCAGAAGAAGAAGCGCTTGACCTCTTTAAAAAAAGTAATAAAAATTGCGGTAAGAAGTTACCTACGCAAATTAAAAAAGCACTTAAAGAAATTTTTAATAACTATTTAGGTGACGAACGTGTAGAACAACTACACCAACTTAGATGGTTAGAAAAAACAAAAGAAACGTTTGATAAGGACATTAAAGCTAAATATTGTAGAATCATTGAAAAAGATTACACTTATTATAAAACTTTACTTAATAACTTCCTAAAATATACTAAAAACGAAAAGTTATTTTTTGAAGTGGTAACTTATAGGGGATATCAATCTCAATATGTAGTAGAAGGAGATACGATTCACTACGAAAATGAAGAAGTTGTTAAGAACTATACCATTTGGAAATCAAAAGAATGGCAAAAAACAGGATTTGTTCCTTATATGATGCGTAACCAACAACAAAATTCTAAAGTAAGCTAATAAAAAACAATTTACTTATAAAAGAACAATTGATTATTCAATTGTTCTTTTTTTACTTTTTTCTTCAGTAAACATGAAAAATATGGTAGTGTTTGTAAGTCTTTTAAAACGAAAGAAGTGATGAAATGAAAAAAATGTTTATATCGTTGGCGGTAGCAAGTGCTTCTTTGCTTTACTCTCAAGTCGCTAATGCTGATGATGGGCTTTCAAAAGAAGAAGCAATAAATGTGTTAAATTCTGCAATAGTAGATATTCACATGTACAAAGAAGATATGAAAGATATGATTAAAATATCTAATGTTAGAGAGAAAATGCCATATTATAATCCTATGGGAACCACTGAAGAACAGTTATTAAATCAATATAATGAAGACCTAAAAGAAATTAAACAGATTAAGGATAAAACGTATACTGTAAATAATAAAGAAGTTAAGCCATTTAATGATACAGGGACTTATGGAGTAATTCTTTCAAGTATACCAGGGGATATTGCATATTTTAAAACCTTTGTATTAAATGAACCAGAATTTCCTGTAGTGAATAATTTTGGAGGTATAGAAGCACATGAGATATCTGGGCTTGCTTATGATGGTTTGCGCTTTTCAGAGGCGATTGAGAGTGAATATGAACAGACAGTAGATGTCTTGAAAAACTCTTATGAAAAACCTGAATTAGAAAGTAATAGTCCTTTTAGTAATGAAGATAAAACAGACGTGGAAAATTTATTAATCGAGGATATTAAGGGGTTAAATCAAATTTCTGAAAGGATGTATCAAAATAAAGAATTTGCTTTTCAAGCAATGAGCGATACTACCGCAAAATTCATTAGAAATTCCTTGGATATAAAATACGAATTAAACAAGGTATCAATGGAAAGAACAACTGGGTTAGCTGGATATAAAGGAACAACACTTATTTCCGATAGGGGATTTAGACAAGAGCCATATACAACTATAAATAATGAAGTTTATGTAGAAGTAAATGTCCAAGAATTAAATGCAAACAAAATTCAAGTATATGACATGGATGGTGTGCTACCTCTTGCAGATATGGATATTAAGACAAGAGAAAATGCTACAGAAGCGTATCAAGAAATCTTAACACAACTTAATATAGTTGAAAAAGCAAAGAAATATTATGTTGGCTTATTAGAGGAAATGGGGAGTTCAAAAATACCAAAACTAGTCGAAGAAACAAGTTTTGCTACACCTGAACAAAATAAAAAAGAAGCTCAGTTACTAACAAATTCTTTAGTAAATAAGCTTAACTCCATCCAAGATACAATAAAAGAGTTAAAAAGTATTTCCTATGAAGCTTATACAAACGAGGAAAAGAAAGATAATACTGAACTCAAAAAACAATTTGAACAGCTGAAATACCAATTGTTTTTTGATATATACGAAATGAATTATAATGGGGTCTATTTATTAGATGAGTACAAAGATTTAGACTTTTATTTTGATGAAAATAACATTAGTAAGCCTTCATTTATATTAGAGCTAAAGGATTTAAGTGACAATTATATCTTTCATAATCAGTCTAATCCTTATTCTAATCCCCCGGGAAGTGATTATGCGTTGTCTGCTGCATACATAGAGGAAACCTTAAAACAAATTAAAGAAGACGAAAAATTAGTTAACAACTACAAGAAATATGTCCTGGAAGCTGAGGCTAAATTAAATGGAATTTCTATAGAGGATAAGGCGGAAATCTATAATCAAAAAATTACAGTGTTTGAAAAATTGCCATTATACCGTAGTGCTGATATATCCACCAAAACAAATGCTACGGTTAGTCCACAAACAGTAAATGCATTTGAAAGAAAGGGAGACTGGGTACGCATAAAAAGCTATTTAGGAGATGTGTATATAAAACCTACTTTCTATCTTGAAGGTAAAAAAGAAGTAGTAGAGACAAAAATTGAAACGTTAAAACGCCTGCATTTACATGACCTGCCTGCAAGTGATTCTGTTAGCAATGCTACGGTGGCACCGCAACAGTTGTATGCACTATATAAAGTGGGAGATTGGTATGCAATTAATACTTGGTTAGGTGTTAAATTTGTAAAACCAGATTTCGTTGAGGAAGAGTATAACGCTTATTTAACAAGTACAGAAAGATTAAATCTATACAATGAGCCTTCTCTTGATTCAGTAAATGGTGGCACTTTAAACCCTCAAACATTGAAGATACTGAAACGTAAAGGTGAATTCCTTCAAGTGCAAACATGGATGGGTCCAAAGTATATTAAACCAGCAAAAGATGCTCCTGGTAGAATTTTAGATGTTACGAAACAAATAGAACTAACAAAGAGAGTATCATTGCATACACTTCCGGGTTCTGATTATGTCACTGCACAGAGTTTAGCTCCTCAAAAAGTTAATGTTGTAGGTGAACTAAGTAATGGAAGTGGTTGGACACTTATACATACATGGTTAGGTAATCGTTGGGTGAAGCTATGACACTTATTCAACATGAATTTATCACAGAGAGGTGATTTGTGAAAGATAAAAAAAGAACTGTCGTACGTGATGTGTGTTTTTATATCTTAATAACACTTTGTGTATTATTTTTTCTCAAAATCTATCTAGTGGATTTTTTAGTTGAAAAGAAGTTTTTTGAAAAAAATTCTGGTTTAGGAATAGAACCTACGAATGATTTTATCTGTCCTGATGGAACTCCAACTATGGATTTGGATATATGTGAAAAAGATATAAATAAATTCACCTTAAAAACGGATGATGTTTTTAGTTATACACTGAATCTTTATACATATGCAAAATGCCCTGTTTCAGGTATTAAGAACATGTATGTGCTGCCAGGGTTTCTGAATGCTACTATTTATGTTACTTATGATAAGAATAAAAGTAATTGTGAAAACTATAGAAATTATCTTATCAATGAGGAAGAGATTAAATTAAGATATCGTCCTCTATTTATTAATGTAATCGATGAAAAAGGCAAAACTTATATTAATGTCACCCGAAATTAATTTAGCATATATGAATGCACTAGATAAGCGTCTAATATAGAAGTTTATCTAGTGCATTTTTAGTTATTATGGACCGAAACTAAGTGTAAAATGTTTGCATTCCAACTCTCAGGAATATATCCATTTTCAAACATATATTAGGAAATAGGATAAATGACCTAATGACAGTTACTAAGATTTGGTATATCCTGTTTTTGGATGAAGAGTTACGAACTAGTAACTCAATATACATAATCGCTAGTAGGAAGAGGGATATCATGAAAAAACACAAATGGCTCGTAGGAACAACTGCACTAGCTTTGTCTTTAGGGTTGGCAGCATGTTCAGGCGGTGAGACAGAAAAAGCCAGCGGGGATAAAGCACAAGTTGAAGAAGATGATACAACAAAAAAAGAAGAACCTGTAAAAGAATTAAATCGTGATGCGAAATTTGACAAAGAAAAAGATAAAGACGCTCACAATATCACCACGAAAAAAATTGGCGAGACAATTAAAGTAGATAATCTTAATGTTACGGTGAATTCTCCTAAAGTAATTCCTGATAGCGAACTTTCTAAAAACAAAAACGGGCAGTTCATCTCCATAGATATTACTATTGAGAATACAGGAAAAAAACCAGAAAAAATTAGTGAGCTTGTACATTTTGGGGTTGAGAAGGGTAATACACAGTATTTTGCGACTGTCGTATCCGGAGTAACTGAAAATCACATTAACGGAGATGTTCCAGCTGGAGAGAAGAAAGAGGGTATTGCAACCTTTGATGTACCGAAAGATGGAGACTTGAAATTTACGTTTAATGGATTTAGTAAAAGTAAAGGTGTTTGGACATTTACTCAAGATGATATCCAACAAGCTCAATAATAGAGTAAACCTCACAGCAGAGTAAGAAATTTATACTCTAAAAGGAATTTTTAAAATAGCTCATTAGTTTTAGACCAAATGATAAATTTGGTCTTTTATTTTTGCTGTTTTCCATATTTTTTTAGAATTGAATTATAATATAAAAAAAGAAAGAGTGATGAAAATGTCATTAGAAACAAATCTAAAATTTAAGGTGTTAACTAAAGAAGAAAAAAAGGAAATGCTGAAAAAGGTTAATATTAACTGGAAGAAGTATATTACAAGTAAGTTAAATCACAAGAACTAAAACAAAAAATAAAGAAAAATACAGCCACAAAACGATACGTGTTTTGTGGCTTTTTGTTATTCGACTGTTAAACCTAATAGTTACTATATAGAAAGTTAAAGTGTTTTTTAGCGATTGTCACCCCTGTACTAAATAAGCTTCTTTATAAGGTAAGGAAGCTGCTTTTAAAGCTTGGTGCCAACTACCATTAAACTGTCGTTTAATGTAATATGCAGATGGTTCGTCTCTTAACTTACTATATTCTCCACTTGTTAAACTACCTAAATTTTCTTCGTAGCACTCCTGAAGTATTGCGATAATTTGTTCTCTTGAATATGTTTGTTTTTGCATGACCCTAACCTTTCAGTCTATTTTCTTAAGTATACCACTGGGGCTTATGTAAAAAGAAGAAGATTTTAAATTGTCTAATAATAATTACTGTGAATAATACTATCTTCTTAAAAATAATGCAATTCGTAGAACTAAAAAACATTTAATGAAAAGCGTTAAAAGAAAGTTCAACTCCTGTAGTTGAGCTTTCTCTAGAATGTAGTAAAAAGTACTCCAGAGGAATGGTTAACCCTTGCTATTTACATGTTTTAATGGATAATTATATGTAATAGGAGGGGAAATGTAATGAATGCAAAAGAAGAAAAAATGTTTTAGGAACTCGAATTAAACTTCAAAGAAAAAGAATGGGATTAAATAATATAATAATAGCGGATAAATTAGGAGTACATAAATCAGCGGTAAGTAACTGGATTTCAGGACATCGATATCCGGAGGTCGAAACGCTAATGGAGCTGGCAGACGTATTAAACACATCTATGGATTATTTAATTGGGACCACAGAGAATTACTATCCACGAGATGCTGAAATGGATTTGCGCGATGTACTTAAAAATCAATCCGTAAATTTTGGTGACATAGAGATGACAGATGAACAGAGAGAAGCAGCTGTACAGATATTTGATATTCTTAAAGGATTAGAAGTAAAAAGGTAATACATAACTAAAATTTATCTTTCTGTTTTAATAAAGAAACCCACTAATGACTTAGCGTCTATTAATGGGTTTTAGTGGTTTTAATGTTTTTATTTAAAGGCAAAGAAGCGGAAGCTAAAGCTTCATTCCAACTTCCATTGAACATATTTATTATATATGATAATGAAGGTTCTTCCCGTAACTCTCTATATTCGTGGAGAGTAAGACTGCCTAAGTTTTCTTCATAACATTCCTGGAGAATTTCAATAATTTCATCTTTAGTATATTGAGTGAAATATTCAGGAATTCCAGCCTCTCGTGCGGCTACTTCCCAACTACCAAATAAACGTCTAATTGTAGCTAGTTTAGGTTCAAACCCGCTATTTGTGTAATCAGTAACAGAAATAGGGCGTTTAAACTGGTCATAACAACTCTGAATACTAGATATAACATCTCTTTTGGTATATTGTTTGTTATCCCTTGTTAAAGAAATTCCGGCTTCTTTTAATGCATTTTCCCATGAGCCAAAGTAAGAAATAATTGTATGCAGGTGGGGTAACTGCCCAGAACTACTATACATAACTCGGGTTATTTTTCCATTTGTTTTGTAGAAGTCATGCAAAATGGCGATAAGCTTTTCCTTCTTATAGTGCTGATTTGCTTCTTTGTTAATAGGTATATTTGCAAATTGTAAAGCTTTATTCCATGTTCCGAATCTCTTTCTAATGGAGTTGAGCGTAGGGCGATATTTCTGCTTTCGGTACAAAGGTACAGTAATGTAATTGCCATTCCTTTTGTAACAAGCTCTTAGTGATTGAATATAGTCTTCATCAGAGTATATCTCTATATTTGAAGCATTAGCTTTTAAACCAGCAGCTTCTATAGCATTATTCCATGAGCCAAAATACTTAATAATAGTAGCTGGAGTAGGAGTTCGACCAGAGTCCTTGTATATATCCATTGAGATAAAATTGTTGTTCTCTTTATAACAAGCTTTCAATTGTTCAAGTACTTCTTCATCTGAAAATTGTCTTTCATGATTGGTAATAGCTTTTAAACCAGCAGCCTCAATAGCATTATTCCAAGAACCGAATTGCCTTACAATAGTAGTTCTGCCGGGCTGATAACGTTCTTTGCTATAAAGCGTCATTGAAATACTACCGTGTTTTTCATAACAATTTTTCAGTTGTTGAATAATATATTCATTTGAGAACTTGCCGATTTTTAACACTTTGTCTTTTTTGTTGTTTTGTTTTTGTACAGGTATTCCAGCTTCTTTTAAAGCTTGGTTCCAAGAGCCAAAACGTCTAGCTATAACATCTACAGATGGTTTATATCCTTTTTGAGTATAAATGTTTTGAGAAATCTTCCCTGCTGAATGATAGCAGTCTTTTAGTGATTTAATTATATGTTCTTTCGTATACTTTTTCTTTTGCATAATAACATTCTCCGTTTTCTTTTATTATATCACTGCTGTTCTATATAGTGGGGAAAGATGTATGCTAATAGTTAAAACAATACTAAAAAAATAATGGTATAATATTGGAAAGAATTAAAAGGAGAATTTCAAAATGGGTATTAACACTAGACATATTTTAATTGTAGCATTAGGTTACAACGATTACCTTCACAATGAAATTGACAGAATATATGAAGAAAATAGATGGACATATTACGAGGAATTTAAAAGTAGTGGATTTTATAATGATATGGTAATTAAATCATTTACAACTGGTTATGAAGAAAAAATGAAGAAGGTAGCAGGTATAGTTGAATGGTGCTATAACCACAATGATTTATCATTAGTGCATCGTTTAATTAAGAAGGGTTATAAAGATGTATTAAGGTACTATGAGCAAAATAAAAACAACTTAGACCTTCAACAGTTTATGTACTTTATTCTTAAAAGAAGAGGTATGAAAGTTGAGGAGATGACGGAACTAAAAGCAAGTATGTATCAAAGCGTACTATTATATCTAGTTTATACGGACGGTTACAATGTGAATAAAATTTTCAATAATCCGTACGGAAAAATAGTCCTTCAAGGTATAAAGAATTTAAGAGAAGATTTACTCCATCCTTTCATTATTCAAAAACAATTAAAAGAAAGTGAACTTGATAATGAAAAAGCGGTTAATTTGATAAAAGAAACACTAAGGATTGATGTAAATAAAAAAATACCTATAAACCTTGATAAAATTTTCGACGTAGCACTTGATATAAGGTCAGAAGAAATTTTAGCTGAAAAAGGCTTGTCATTTAAGACAGCTGATATTCAAACGTCGGAAAAGGTTCGCTCAAGCCTATTTCAAGAAGAGGTTTTTAAACATATTGGTGGTTATTCAGGAGCGCTTAAATTAAGTGAATTAAATTATTTTGACTTGTTAAGTGTTGAGTTTAGCAAAGATGAATTGTTAATGTTAGCTCATAGCGCACTAAATATTCAACAGCTAAATAGCTATGATGACAAAGAAAAACAACAATATTTAATTTCAACTCTTTTTCTTCATGCGCTAGTTAAACAGTATAAGTTACAAAAAGAACATTTAATAAATGATACACAAGAATCTTGGTACTTAGATGTTAAACAACGCGAAAAGCAAATAGAAGAGAAAGAGAAGGACTACAGAAAAGAGACAGATAAGCTTACGACACAGAATGAAGAAGGAAAACGCAGAATTCAAGAGTTGAAAGATAAAAATAAAGAACTTGAGAAAGAGCTTGAACGTTTAAGGAAGCAAGTAGCGGAAACTAAAGATGAAAAAGAAGAATTAATAGAACTTCGTAACTTTGCATATAATCAAAAACGTGTAGATGTGGAAGTAGATGCGCTATCGGTTAAAGAGGCAGCGGACCTTTTAAACACTAGAAAAATTATTGTTTGTGGCGGACATCCAAACATGCAACAAAGGTTAAAGGAATGGTTACCTAATTTAGAAACAATGAGTACTGATACATTGGGTAAGAATTTTAATTATTTGCGTAATTATGATGTGGTTTATTTTTATCCTAACTATGCTAATCATAGTTTTTATAAAAAAATTAAAACAACGATAACAAATAGTAAAACGAAGTTTGTGTATTTACCTGACAAGGATAATGTAGAAAAACTCCTTTTAGAAATGCACGAAAGTATAAATGAATAATAGGATGTGTAATTAGCGTTATAGATTTACTTACAACTAACAATAAAATTATTAGATAGTCACAACTAGAAATCCCATTTATATTCTATCAAATGGGATTTTTTTATAACAAGTATAATATTTCTTAAAGAGGTAAACGCACTATTATCTAAGTAGGATAAACGTAATATTATGTAAAAGTTTTAATGGTGTTATCAATTTAGTTTATATAAAAAGATGAATAATGGAGGAGATTAAAAGTGATAGTAGTTACTACAGAAAAAATTGAAGGTTACAAAGTTGTGGAAGTGAAAGGACCTGTATTTGGTTTAATT
>Ga0209463_1001985_pt1 | contig 11761 bp, 12 predicted proteins | sample AgamicMgSfrz_FD_187169 | JGI IMG/M metagenome (GOLD analysis project Ga0209463, IMG submission 187169) | Agave microbial communities from Guanajuato, Mexico - Mg.Sf.rz (SPAdes) (version 2) | ecosystem: Host-associated > Plants > Phyllosphere > Phylloplane/Leaf | place: Guanajuato, Mexico... | reverse complement strand
GAAAATGTGATTACTAATAATATAATTATTAAAGAAATTCCTTATCAAATTAAAAGAAAAAAGTTTTTGGGAGTCTTTTGATAAACTCTTTAAATCCTAAATAATAAGAAAGCGGTGTAATAGAATGTCATCATCTCCAAAAATGAATGAGTCGGTTTATAATATTGAAAGGTTAAAACCATTAGAGGTTAGTAATAATTACCTAGTAACAAAAAGGATATTTGATGTCTTCGCTTCAATAGCTGGATTAATAATTACAGCTCCGCTTTTTTTGCTAATTACCATTTTATATATGTTCGGTGATCAAAAAGGACCTGTTTTCTTTAAACAAAAGAGAGTTGGAAAAGATGGTGTGGAATTTTACATTTATAAATTCCGATCAATGGTTGTAAATGCAGAAGAAAAGTTAATTTCAAATAAAGCATTGTATGAAAAGTATATAGAAAATAGTTACAAACTTGAGCCTGATGAAGATCCTAGAATTACATCAATTGGAAGATTCCTAAGAAAAACTAGCCTTGATGAATTACCCCAATTAATAAATATATTAATTGGAAATATGAGTTTGGTTGGCCCAAGACCTGTAATAAGCGAAGAATTAAATGAATACGGTGATAAAAAAGACTTGTTTTTATCCGTAAAACCTGGAGTTACTGGCTTTTGGCAGGTTAGTGGAAGAAGTAATATAGGTTACCCGGAAAGAGTAAATCTAGAATTACATTATGTATATAATAAATCTTTATTCTTTGATCTTAAGATAGTATTCCTAAGTTTTTATTCAGTAGCCCTAAAGAAGGGTGCGTATTAATAATAAATAAATGATTCAGGGGTTGAATTATGACAGGTATAAGTGTAATAATTCCAATTTATAATGTAGAAAATTATTTGGAAGATTGTTTAAATTCTTTAATAACAAGCAGTAAGTTAGTAGATGAAAATAAATTTGAAGTTATATTAGTAAATGACGGTTCAACAGATGGTTCGGGTATTTTAGCAGGAAAATTTGCAGAGCAAACTCCTAACTTTCATTATTATGAAAAAAGCAATGGGGGCTTGGGTGATGCTAGAAATTATGGATTAACAAAGGCTAGATTTGAATACATAGCATTTATTGATAGTGATGATAAAATTTCTGAGGACTTTTTAGAAGTTGCACTAGATGAGGTAGAAAAGGATCCAGATTTAGTGATATTTGACTGGTTTGATTACTATTCAGATGAAAGCACCACTATAATTAAAGGAATAGAAAAAGATAGTGAAATTTGGACTGTTCAACCAGCAGCATGGAATAAAATCTACCATAAAAGATTGTTTGAAAATACACAATTTCCTATAAGAAAATTATATGAGGACGTTGGAGTAACGTATAAAGTAATCAGTCAAATAAAGAATTACAAATACATAAATAAACCCTTATATTATTATCGAAGAAATCGGGAAGGCTCAATTTTAAATACTGTTAATAATAAGATTAATGATATTTATGATGTTTTAGATAATATTAAAGATTATTATAAAAAAACAGATTCATTAAATAATAAAAATTATGATGGTCTTTGTTATCAATATCTAAAATTACTGATGTGGTCTAACATGTATAGACAAATTAAATATTACCGATTTAATATTTTTGGTTTTTACAGAAAAATGAAGAGCACCAGAAACGAAATATATAATTTGTTTCCTGATTGGAAAGAAAATCTATTTATAAAAAATAACGAGAGTTATTTTTTGGATAGGTTTGGAGAGAAATATATTGAAAGACTAGATGGTTTAGGTAAAAATTTAATTAGTACGCTTAATATTTATTTTATATTAGTTTTTAAAAAAATTAGAAATTGATTAATTTTTATTTTAATTAATTTGGAGCAAAGAGGAAAATATAATGCTTTTTTATATTGTATTATTTTTATTTTTATTAATAATTGGAATTTATACAGATAAAGAAATTATTAGTATAAATGATAAAACAATAATTAGTCAAAAATTTTATGCGAAAATAATGTGTTTTATCTTATTAATTATTGCTTGTATTAGATATAACATAGGTACAGATTATGATTTATATCAAGGGATTTATGAGAGTGGTATCGAGAAACAGTTAGAACTTGGCTGGTTATATTTCTCTATTAGTAACTTACTTAGAAATATTGGTTTAGATTACCAGTTCTTATTATTTCTTAATTCAGCAATATTTATGATTGCAGTTTATTTTCTAATTCAAAAGTATTCACCTTATAAATATATATCAATATTAATTCTATTAGGATCATACACATATTTTTCTAGTTTAAATACATTTAGGCAGTTTAGCTCAATATCATTAATCATTTTGGCATTAATTTTGTTTTACAAATATAAGAAGATTATTTTTGCTTTTTTGATTATTTTATTCGCCATTGGATTGCACAAGAGTGCTATTGTATTCTTACCCCTATTTATTTTTAAAGTAATTAAAATAAGGCTGACTGTATATCAAATATTATTATGGGTATGCTTATGCTCATTTTTCTTGTTATCAGAAGAATTGAAATCGCTGATTTTTAATCAAGTTCTTAATATGAATGCATTCTTTGGAGAAAAATATACTGGATCAGTTTTTATAGCAGATAACAATAGAAGTTTAGTAAATCAAATCTTCTATTTATTTTACTGGATTGTAACTTTTACATTTGTGCAACAAAAAAAGAATAGAGGTGAGAAATTAGACTGGATAGAATCATGTTTCTTATTATATTTTATATTAAATAGCTTTCTGCCATACTCAACTCTTGTAATACGCCTTAATTATCTCTTCTCACTTTTGTCAGTAATTATTTTTCCACGATTTATTTTACTACAAAATAAGAGCGGTACAAGAAACATAATAAAGATTATAGTTATTATTATTTTCTTCATCAGAATGATTTCCGTATTAATGAACAACGGTGATGGTGTTGTTCCTTACGAAACCATTTTTAATAACTTTGAATGATAAGGAAGGTCTCCATTATGAAACCATTAGTCTCAATTATCATACCAGTGTATAATGTACAAGATTACTTGGTTAGATGTTTAGATTCTGTAGTTAATCAAACTTATAATAATATTGAGATACTTATTATAAATGATGGGTCAACAGACAATTCGAAAGAAATTATACAAGACTACAAAGAAAAATATAGTAATATAATTTTTTATGATCAAACAAATGCTGGGCAAGCAAGTGCAAGAAATAAAGGTATTAAAGAATGTTCGGGAGAGTACATTTTGTTCGTAGATAGCGATGACTGGATTGAGTTAAATTGTGTTGAAGAATGTGTTCAAGCATTAATCTCATCTTACTCTGATTTGGTGATATTTGATATTAATACTATTAAATCAAATAGTATAATTAAACAAGTTACAGGTACAAATATCTTTGATAGTGAATCAGTTCCTTGGAATAAAATGTATAAAAAGGAGCTTTGGGAAGGGCATCAATTTCCTGAAGGCGTTTGGTATGAAGATTTAGGTGTTGTTCCTGTTATAGTGGGATTAACTTCTAAGAAAGTAAAACTCAATAAATCACTTTACAATTATAATTTTACAAGAAATGGATCACAATCCCACCAGATAAATAATGATAAGAATATGGATATTTTAAAAATGCTACAAATTGTAGATGTGTTTTTAAAAGGTAATGTAAATGAAAATGAACTGGAGTTTTTGTTTATAAAACATATTGTAAAGAATCTAATCATTAGAAAGTTATTAGTTTCTAATAACATTAACAATGAAAATATACTAGAAGCTATTGAATTCATTCAAACTAGATTTCCAAGATGGGAGAATAATTCCTTTTATAATAGAAGAAGAGGTATTACTTCGTATGTGGAAAAATTCACATGGAAGTTGGTTAAATATAAACGATTTAAGGCAGCAGGGGCATTTTGGAAAATCGCAACTAACTTTAACTAACATAGTTCTGCGTGAATATATTAAATAATAAGGGTATGAGAAAATGGAAAAAAAAACAATTGTTTTTATTTGTGAGGCCTTAGGTGGAGGAGTTAGAAAACATCTATTAGATTTGTTAGAAAACTTAGATCAAACTAAATTCAATATAACGGTAATTCATGGAACTAAAAGAATGGATACAGTGTTTTCAAACAAAATAATAAACATGGATAATATTAAATTTTATCCAATAGAGTCAATGGAAAGAGAAATTAATCCTATTAAGGACTTGGTATCCTTCATAAGAGTTTTTAACCTTCTAAAAATGATTAAACCAGATATAGTACATTGCCATAGTACTAAGGCGGGAGTACTTGGTAGATTTACAGCTAAGATGTTAAAAGTAAAATGTATAGTATATACACCTCATGGATATATAGTACAGAATCCTAATATTAACAAAGTTAAAGATTTGATATTTACAAATATCGAGCGAGTACTTGCTAGAGGCTTTACAAGCCGTATTATACACGTTTCAAAAGGCGAAGAGGAGTTCTCTATTTCAAAAAATATTTGTAAAAGAAAAAAATCGAAAGTAATATACAATGGTATTTCAATTATACAAGAGGATGAGAAATACACAGAGCAAAAGATATTTAAAATTGTTAGTATTGCAAGATTGGATTATCAAAAGAATCCAATGGAATCTATAAAAATTATCGAGGAGCTTATTAATGAATTTCCGAATATACGTTACACGTATATTGGGGATGGGGAATATTACAATGAAGTAGTTAATTACGTGAACAATAATAAACTATCTGATGTAATAAAGTTACCTGGGTTTTCAGATTCTCCTTCAATGTTTTTAAGGGATGCTGATCTCTTCTTATCAAGCTCGTTGTATGAGGGCTTACCATATTCACTTATAGAAGCTATGGCTTTTAAGCTGCCGATAGTCTGTTCAAAAGTAACAGGTCATACTGAATTAGTAGTGGATGATTTTAATGGTAATTTATATGAATTACATAATTTAGACGTAGCCATTAGAAAAATCAGAGATATAATCAATAATCCAGAAAAGCAAAAAAAAATGTCAACTAACTCATATAATCATTATACTAACAACTTTACTATAAATAAAATGATTAAGGAACATGAAGAGTTATATTTAGAAGTTTAAGGAAGGGGGATATGGGCTGATTTGTTACTTATAAGGATTGTTAAAAATATAGGAATGACTATTTTGTATTATCTTCTAAATTGCGTAAGAATTAGTCTAATAAAAAGAGGTTCAAAAACAAGAATTTATCATAATGTATATGTTAAAGAACCAAAAAATATAGAAATAGGGTATAACACATTTATCAATAATGGGTGTTTTTTGTGGGCAGCTCCCAAAGGTAACATAATTATAGGTAATAATGTACTTTTTGGACCTTCAGTGAAATTAGTTGCGTCTAATCATGGTACATCAAGAGAGAATTTGATTATGGAAAATGAATGGTTTGATGGTGACATTATTATCGAAGATGATGTTTGGTTAGGTGCAAATGTAGTGGTTCTAAAAGGTGTTAAAATTGGAAAAGGGTCAGTTATTGCTGCTGGATCAATTGTAAATAAGGATATAGTTCCATACACGATTGTAGGAGGTATACCAGCAAAAAAAATAAAGGATCGTGTTTAGTTATTTCAAAAAAATATTCTGAAAAAGTGTGTGAAATATGTACAAATATAAATATATACCAATAATTTATATATTAATCATTTTATTATTTTTACAAAGTAACACAAGAATAACTGAGCAAAAGTTTGCTGGTCAAACATCCACGACTATCCCAAATAATATTGGTATTCAAACTCATATGATTAATAGTCCAGTAAATGTAAATCTTATAAAAGACAATGGATTTAAAATAGTAAGAGAGGATATCAGATGGGCTAATGTCGAAAAGTTAAAAAATAATTACGATTATACTATATACGATAGCTTTAATCAAAATTTAGTTAAAAATAATATTAGACCTTATTATACGTTGGGTTTTAGTAATCCATTGTATGAGGAGAATAATTCTATATTAACTGAAGAGGGAAGAAAAGCCTTTGTTAAATTCGTGGAAAAAACAGTCAAAAGATATAGTAATCAAAATGCAATATGGGAGATTTGGAATGAGCCTAACATTGAGAGCTTTTGGAGTCCCAATTTTACTAGTATAGATGGTTATTTAAAACTAGTAGAGGAGACAGCTACTGTTATAAAAAAATATGATAAAAGTGGAATAATTGTTGCTCCAGCTTTATCTGGAATTAGTTCTCATTCATTATTATGGCTAGAAGAAAGCTTTAATAAAGGTTTATTAACGTATATAGATGCAATATCCGTTCATCCATATAGATCGGAAAATCCAGAGACAGTTATAGAAGATTATAAAAAATTAAGAAAGTTAATATCGATTTACTCTGACAAACATATTCCGATTATTTCAGGAGAATGGGGTTATTCAACTGCATTAGCTTGGTATGGGAGTAAATTAACTGAAAAGCAACAAGCTGATTATCTAGTAAGAATGTTATTAGTGAATTTGTATAGTAATGTTGAAATTAGTATCTTATATGATTGGAAAAATGGTGGAGATAATCCTGACGAGGGAGAACAGAATTTTGGAATAAGAAAATATAATGAAAATACCACAAAAGAAGCAGCAGTGGCATTATATAATTTTAGTAAAACTTTAAATGGATATTATTTTTCAAAGCGGGTTAATACTAATAAAAATTCTGATTATATCTTAGAGTTTAAAAATAATAAAGATGATAATATTTATGTTTATTGGACTGAAAGTGAATCTCACCATTATAATTGGCCCTTTTTAGAAAATTCAAGCTGGTTTTATATAAATATTAATGGTCAAAGTACTAAATATTGGGAGAAAGGGAATTCTAAGTTATGGTTTTCTAGTAGTCCTGCTTATATAAAGATTGAGAAGTAGTAGATAACCTATAAGAATTTGTAATGGTGTGTATAAGATGAAAATTTTAGTAGACGCATTTATAGAAAAAAACTTTGGAGATGATTTGTTTCTTAAAATAGTATTTGAGAGGTATTCGGAAACTATTGAATGGTATATAATCACTGACTCTGAAGAAAAATTAGATGCTTTTAAAGCTTATAAGAATGTTTATTTATATAATAGAAAAAAACATAACATTTGGAATTTTGATGGTGTTCTAAATATTGGTGGTTCTATCTTTATGCAAAATGGTAAAAGGTGGATTAGGCAATTATTATCAAGATTGAGATATGCTTTACCAATGAAATTGAAAGGTAAACCAGTGTATATATTGGGTTGTAATTATGGTCCTTCAAATAGTAACTTAATGTATAAATCTAACAAACTATATATAAAGCATTTTGTTAAGGATATATGTTTTAGAGACCAAGAAAGTTATGGATTATTTAAAACAATTAAACAAGCAAGGGTAGCGTCTGATATAGTATATAGTCTAAAATGTAATCATCAAAATATCAATGAAGATAAAAAAATAGGGATTAGCATAATGAATTTTGATGATCAACAAGTTAATAAAGATTTAGTAAATAAGTTAGCTGAAATTTCAAATCATTATATTTCAAAAGGCTATTCTATAGATTACTTAGCATTTTGTGAGAATCAAAACGATGTAGAAACTTATAGAGCAATTGAACAGAAAATAAGTGACACATCTAAAAAAAATATAAACCTTAACATTTATCAAGGGAACATTGATAATTACTTAGACTCTATGCAAAACCTACAATATATCATAACTCTTAGGTTTCATTCTCTTATATTAGCTCAAGTATTAGGGAAGAACTATTATCCAATTGTTTATAGTAAAAAAACCACAAACATTTTAATTGATCAAGAGTATAAAGGTCAATTTACTAAAGTAGAAGATATAGCTCAATTAAAACTAAGTGATGTGGTAGCAAAATTAGAAAAAAACAGAATTCCCATTAAACAAAGTGTTGTTGATCAAGCTAATTCGCATTTTGAAAAGTTAGATGAATATATAGGGGAATTTTCCTCATGAAGAAGAAGTTAGTTATTTACTTTTTCGGGAATATTGGAACTAAGTTAATTTCACTGATTATGGTTCCTTTATATACATCTTACATAAGTCCAGCTGATTTTGGTTATTTTGACTATTGGCTGACAATAATAAACCTATTAATAATTGTTATTAGTTTACAACTATATGAGGGAACATATACAAATTTATTGAAGATAAAAAATGGTAACGAAGATAATAAGGAAGTGCTTCAAAATAAAGAAGTTTCCAGTATCATGAGTATTATGATATTGCAAATATTCCTAGCATTAATTATTATAGGGATTTGTTTTATACTTGAATTTAAATTCGCTTGTCTATCATTTGTAATAGTAATACTAAATATAATCTTCAGTACGCTTAATAATGGAATAGCCAGAGGTTATGAAGAAAATAAGCTAATGGCTATTAGCGGCTTTATATCTGCTTTATTTATTTTGACCAGTACTTTAATCCTGGTTAAATATCCAGAGCTGTTAGGTATAGAAAAAGTAATTGGATTATTTTTAGGGCAAATAATAGGTTTAAGTATTGCGATAATTTTTTTGTTAATAATCCTATTAAAAAAGAAAATAATTAATAAAGATTCGTTTAGAATAAATTTTTCTTTAAATAATGCCCATTATAAAAAACTACTGATTTTCTCACTTCCTCTTGTACCTAATACAATTAGCTGGTGGATTATGAACGTTTCCGATAGATTTTTAATTATTGAGTTTCTATCGAGTGCTCACAACGGAATTTATGCAATTGCTAACAAGTTGCCTGCTCTTATATTTATGGTGAATGCCATTTATAATCTAGCTTGGCAAGATGAGGCAATAAAAACAGCAAAGAATGAAGCTGCAAATATAGTTTATAAAAAACAATTAATGATATATGTATATTTACAATACTCTTTCTTAATTCTATTTACTATATTTCTACCTTTATTTTCACCACTTATAATAAAAAATGATTTTTCTGAGGCAAATATATATATTCCCTTGTTAACTTTAGCTGCTGTTTTTTCAGGTATAAGTAGCTTTTATGGTACATTTTACTTTTCTACCGGGAAAACTAAAGGGGCATTTTATACCTCCCTTTGGGGAGCATTGCTAAATATAATATTAAATGTTTCTTTAATAAAATATTTGGGTTTATTTGCGCCTGTGATTGGTACTATAGCGGCATTTCTATTAATGCTGATTTTGAGAGGCATTTCGTTTCAGCGAATACTATCTGTAAAATTTCCATATAAAACAATAATAATTTTAACTAGTATATTTTTGGCGGTATATTATTTAATATATTGGTGGTAATTTCAAAAGTTAAATGTAAAATGTTTTTCTAAATATAAATATGTAATAATTGCACCTCCCTGGATAAAGTGGAGGTGTTTTTCATGAATTAAAATTAAAATAGTATTTGCCCTCCCTCTAATAAGGACACAAAATCCACCCTAAAATTGTAATTGTGACAGAAAAAATGGAGAAGTCCAGTTGATGTCAACGAACGCAAACAGTGGAGTGAAGAACGAAAAAAATAAATATCAGAAGGACTTTGAAATATTTGGTACTGGTAATAGCTACTCGAAAACAGACCAAGATGCGACCTTCATGCGTATGAAAGATGATTATGAAAAATGGTCAATTAAAGCTTGGTTATAATCTTCAAGTAGCGTCCGAAGGTCAATATACGCTTGTGTACGGCATTTTTTCTAATCCAACGGATACTAAAACACTAACTCCATTTCTTAATCAAATAGAAGATCATTTCTTTACATTACCGGAATATATTGTCGCAGATACCGGTTACGGCAGTGAACAGAACTATGAAGACATAATAACGAAGTGCCGACGTACTCCACTGATTACATATGGTCATTATGTAAGGGAACAGAAGAAAAAATATAAAACGGACCAACTTAAAACAAGAAATTGGTTGTACGATGAAAAAGGGACACCTATACTTGTACCAATCAACAAGCAGTAACATTCAAGTACACGTCTACTCGAACAGATTCCACAGGATTTAAACGTACCGTCAAGATTTACGAATGCGAGGTGACATCGGTCTAGCATTAATGGCCGTAAGCTTAAGGAAGTATGCGGTAAGAATGTAAGATATCACTATGCAAATCATAGCTAGTTATGTCCCAGCCTCATTTATTTTATTTATTATAATAAAGTTATTGATAAAAAGAACTAAATAATGTACTATTGTTCTTGATAGAGAACGTTAATAATCGAAATAAAAAATTGAAAACTTTTTAAAAATGTTAATATATTATCATATGAATTCTAATTTTTACTTAAAGCTATTTATCCGAAGGGGTTGAAGAAAAAGCAGATGGTGAATGTAAAAAATGTAAAATATAAAAACGATAATACTTCCTATCAATTAACAGAAGAATTGAAGTTAATATTAGCAATTATCCGGGAAAATGCAACTAAAGAAAAATTAGAAAGATGGGAAAATAGAAATATTAACTGGAAGACATTTATACAACTAGCATTACACCATCGAGTATATCCATATGTGTATTGGAAGTTAAATATGATGAAGCTGAATTGGATTCCAAACAGTGTGATTGATATCCTTTATAAAAGATACCAACAGAATGTATTCTTTATGTTGCAATTAACAGCAGAAATGGAGGCAGTAGGAAAGCTATTAACAACCAACGATATACAAGCATTATTTTTAAAAGGACCTATTCTTGCGAGTGATCTATACGGTGATTTGTCTTTACGAACTTCTAAAGATTTAGATATCCTTATATCTTCTCATAATATAAAAGGTACAGATGAAATCTTGAGTAAATATGGATATATAAAAATTGAAGAGGATAGTATTTTAAATGAAGATAGGTGGAGAACTCATCATTCATTGTATATTCATCCAAAAACAAAATTTTCGATAGAAGTTCATTGGAGATTAAATGATAAGCCAGATAAAGAACCTGATTTTAATTTGTTATGGAAAAGAAGAAAAATAAGCACTATAATGGGACAAACCATAAATATATTAGGAGAAGAAGATTTACTCCTATATCTAATATCTCATGGAGCAAGACATGGGTGGTTCAGGTTAAGGTGGCTATTAGATATTGATAGGATAATACAAAGAGAGGTAAAGTGGGAAAAAATTAATCAAATAATAAAACAATATTCAAATGAGCATTTAGTTGGCCAATCACTAATCTTAGCAAATAGGTTATTAGATACACCTATAAGTAAAGAAATATCTTCTTTATTAATTGATAAATCTTATAAATTGGCAGATGCGGCAACTGTTTTTATTCAAGGTAGTGATATTGATCAGCCCTTTCCAGAAGTGCTAAAGCCTCTCCTTCGAAGTTATACTTGGAATCTTCAAAAAAATTTAATACAAAGAATTAAGTATTTTTTTGTTCTGGCGTACCCATCATACAAGGATTTTCAGGTGTTAAAACTTCCTACAAAAATGCACTTTTTATATTTCCCGCTTCGGCCATTTTTATTTGCAGGAAGAAAATTAAAAATTTTGAAGGTAAATGAGAATTAAAAAAGGCAATATCGCCTTTTTTGTTCTCATTTATTATAGATAAAATTAGATGTCAAGTACTTTATTATTATCATTGATTTCAAAAACACAATCAACCAACTCTCCAACACTAAACCCCAACCCAGGCCTCCGCAGCTGATAAACATCCACATGATTAATCACCTTTACCGCAGATTGAAAATGCCATTCTCTTAAGTTCATGCCGTCAATAAAGTTATTGCGG
>Ga0209463_1001984_pt1 | contig 11762 bp, 14 predicted proteins | sample AgamicMgSfrz_FD_187169 | JGI IMG/M metagenome (GOLD analysis project Ga0209463, IMG submission 187169) | Agave microbial communities from Guanajuato, Mexico - Mg.Sf.rz (SPAdes) (version 2) | ecosystem: Host-associated > Plants > Phyllosphere > Phylloplane/Leaf | place: Guanajuato, Mexico... | reverse complement strand
TTTAGACAAGACGATCGATACAAGGTATAACTAGTTATAACATACAATAGAAATAGAAAGCAAATGCAAATAAATTAACTATATTTTCAATTAAATTAAATAATATAGTAGTAATTTTTAATCTATGCGATAGCATTGGTACAAATTATCTCCGATGGGGATTAAGGGGGATTTTATTAATAAGCCGTTCTCCAGCTCCCATGTGATTTCCACACAAAGGGCATTTTTGGTGATTGTCATAAGAGAAATCTTTTCTCATCCAGCCCTTACAATCTTTTACTGTACATTCCCAAACCTCTGTTTGTTCTTGAGCTAAAGGTTCTTGATTTCTTTTGCCGTAATAATACATACTAACATCACTACTCCTCATATTATATTATAGCTTAGAAAGGAGTAATAATCATTTATATGAATTGGTGTTTTTTACCATTTAATTTCCGTTGAATAATGCACGGAATTTTTGATATGAGAATTTCTAAACACTTGCTAATGATGTTCATATCTTCTTCTTTTGCTTTTTACTTGTAACACTTACTGTAGTAGTACACCCTTAAACTAAGCCTCCAACGTAATGAAGGATAGTTTAGAAATTAGTTTAATCGTGGAATCATTTCGCTTATCACCGGTAATCAAGTGGTTATTTATAGGGACTTTCCAGAAGTTTCGCGCCTTTTTGGAGACTTTTATTTCGAGTTATCATAAATAACAAAACTCCATTTTACCTCAAATTAAAATATATTGTCAATGGAAAATTTGCAATATTTTCAAAAAATGTTATAATAGTTTTACAATTGTTTTTCAATCGTATTCCGAATTCAGCTGTGTTTTTTCAGATAGAATTATGGATACATTTTTTCAATACCCTTTTTAAACTGAAAAAAAACTCAAACAGTTGTGTGAGCTTTAAAGGTAAGTTAGTTGAATAAAATTATTAATTTACTATCTAATAGTAACCGTGTTTTTATTCTACAAGGAGGCCTAGAATAATGAATCTAATCAATAAGAAAGTTACACACAAGCTTTTTGGGATAGGTAGTATAGTTAAATATAATGATTCTAGTATTGAAATACATTTCGCATCGGAAAATAAAAAGTTTGTTTTCCCCGATGTATTTGGAAAGCATCTAAAACTGCATGATAAAAGTGTTGCTAATTCACTCGAAAAAATTATAGAAAAAAAGGAAATGGAACACAAGGAGGAAGAACGGAAGAAGGAAGAGGAAAAAAAACTTCAACGAAAAAACCAAGAACTTCGCTGGGGACTTGAAAAACTTATGAAAAATCATAAACTTCATTCTGAATCACAAATGGTTTTTTGGTGTGACACAGAAGAACAGAGTAGTTCTTTTTTAGAGTGGAAGGTTTTTTCAGGCGTAATAAAAAGTGGTAATAACAAGGGGAAGCCAACCAAACCCACCCGTTTGCATCAAAATAGTGCTGTCTTGTTAACAGCAATAGATTCCAATATGCCTGAAAAAGACAGACGTGTCTTAGGCGTCTATATGGTGAATGAAGATTTTATCGGTAAGCTTTGTGAAGATGGATATATTCCTGCTCATTCAAAATACAGACTCCAACTTACAGAACAGGAATCGGATCAGATGCTTTTCTGGGAATATTATGTAAATGAAAGGTCATCCCAAAAAATGACGTGGAATACAGGTAAATACCGTTATTTTGATAATTTATGGATGGCTCAAATTTTGCTTGATATAGTTGAGTTGAAAAATGACCCAAAGGAAAGAGAGCTGGCACAACAATTTTTTGAACATTTTTGTAAAATGAATCTGATAACAGCTAAGGAGTTACCAAAGCCTAATGGCGCATTAATGCGTATGTAAACGTTAGCCCAAAGATAATAAGAATGACTAGGGACTGACACATTTTTCCCACCGATTATTAATGGCGAACATTCCTTGGCTCTGTTCTGTTCGCTAATAAAAAGGCAAGAGCAGAACGTAGGAGAGGTAGAAAAGAGACAGTAGATCATAAAAAAATCTGTAGAAAATAATCCTTTACTATTTTATGACTATATACTTTACTATTAGTAACCTTTATTGGAATAACTATCGGGGAAAGGTTACTTACTTTTTGAGCACATATACCAGAATGAGGAAAATCTATACGGATTGATATAAGCTTTTCTCAGCTCTATTATAAGAATAATACGATAATCTTATTATTTTTAATAGAAGAGAAGATGAGGGATATAAGCGTGAAAATATTTAGTAATGGAAAAACAGTAACTATAAGAGTATCGAATGAATTAGTAACAATCTTAAAAAGTCATTATGTAGAAAACATGAAAAGATACTCTTATACGGTTACTAAATATCCAAGTACTTTTTCCTTTGAAGAAGAATTAATGAAATAAGAAGAATAAGTAGATAATGAGGAGATACACCTATGCTTAAATTTAAAGTTATTTTCGAATTTATAAATGGCAGGACAAAGGAATTAAAATTCGAAGCCACATCAAAGAAGGAAGTCATTAGTCATATAACAAAATATGAAAGATTCATTTCGAATGAAAAAGAGCTAGTGCACATCAATTTAAATAATGTGGTACAATTTATGGTTACAGAAGAAAAATAATAATAAAAACTAGGCATCTATTAATTGAGGCGCTTTTTATTTTAATAGATAGACTGATTTAAGAAATAAGCAGCACTATAAGATTTAGTGCCTCTTGATTCCATGAGGTGTCATTAGTGGCAAGCACTTACGAAAAAAAGGTGCTTTTTTTAATGTATTTTTGTAAGTCTTTTATTTGACCTACTGAACTGACTACCATTGACATAGCTTCTTCTTACCCCATTGAAATCTTTCAGTCTCTAGGAAATTTAGTAGGTTCATAATAAAAAGATAGAGCCAACAAAAAATATTATGAACAATATATGAGAGAATGAAAACGCCTTCTACAAAACATATCAAAAAAATACAAAAAATATAGACATTAATGAGTTAATCTGTCCGAAAAAGTATACTTTTTAGTAGTAAGATGAACTACTTATTACTTATAGATTTAGCATAAAGATTGGGTTTTTCACCATACTTATAATAAGGATAAATTGAATCTGTTAAGTAGCCTGAAGGTGGTGAGTTTTTATGAAAAATAGAGATAAAAGACGAAAAAAGAAACGTGACTTTTTAAAGGATTATTTGAAAAATAAGTTAGGAAATTGGAAGCCTGGACTTGGCAAAGAGCCTACCTCTAACTCTAAGACGATGACTCATGAAAATAGAAACCTTGATTAGATAATATGTAGAGATGCTAACATATCATAGCTTCTACAACCTTGTCACTTAATAAGGTTAAATAAAAAGAAGAAGAATTCTTGTTTTGACGGGAATATTCATACAGAAATTTGCTCTGTAGCGCAGTGAAGTCCATCTAAGCTGGATAATGAGTCATTCATTGTAAAATCCTCACCTATATAATATGAAAAAACATGTATATGGATTTTTAATTTAGTTTAAACTAATAAGGTATTCCCCGATCACCTGAACTTTAACAAGCCTTTGCTCCCGTTGAGCAAAGGCTACTTTTTTGACGAGTTTCTTCTATTGAATATACCATTTTGAAAAGACTTTTGTGTAAGTAAAATTAATCGCTCTAAAAGATTCATCCTTTTAGAGCGATTAATTTTTTATGACTCTTTAGAGAGGCAATCAAGAGTATGATCTCTTATTAGCAGCAACCATAAACCTTGATTTTCCTTCTTGGCATTCATGAGCGATTTCGATATGGCCACAATAAGGACAAGTGAGGTATCCTCTGGAATGCGTATGGTTGGGGCTAATTGTTTCCTCAGGTTTAAAAACGTCCATTCTTATTCCATAATGAGTACAAGCAACTTTTTTTATGCTTATTATAGGATTTCTTCCTACTTCTTGTTGTGTATTGATTCAATTTTAGTATATAAGATGGATATGGATAACTTAACCTTTTTCGGTTAACCTGCCTAGAATATCCAGAAAATTAAATAACAAAGGAATTGTTGAGTAAAAGAGTTAAAAATAAATTCTACTTATATACATTAAAAAACGAACCATATCAAAATGGACAGCAAAATAGAGATAATAAATATTAGGTAATTTAAACATAATTTATTAAATGAATTATTAATGATTTTTACTTTTAAATATAGATAATATTTATTTTTATCTTATTTATAAGAGTAAATGATAAAACATTTTATTTAAAAATAGTTTAATCATTACACACATTGTAGAAAAATGCACGATTTGTCGTCAGTAAGTGTAAAAGATAAAACTTTAATTTTTATAAGGTTGTTTATTCATTTACTGTTTTGTATAAAATAAGTTTATTTTGTATTTTTAATAAATTTTATCTTATTAAAAATATATTAACATTAAATACTTTCGGATTTTCTGTTTAGTTATCATAAATACAAAAACTTCTTAAAAGAAGGGTAGAGGATAGAGTGGTATATGATAAGGGTTGAAGTTGCCTATTTGTCGTGAATAAGTTTAATTAATAAAACATTGATCTTCAAAAGCTAATTTTTATCTTTTCTCTAATAAATAAAATGAATTGTTAATCACTATCATTTCTCTTTAATCAATTAGTTATTAATTATGTTGTTATATCCAATTGAAGACATCTGAAAAATATCTAAAAGGAATATAGGAGTGTAATCATGCATATTACATATTATTCTATGTCTCACTTCATCTATCAACCTTGCATAAAAAGAGCGCAAAAGGGAATACTGGTTGCAAAAGAGAAAAGATAAAGGGGTTGACGTTTTATGGAAAATAATGTGCTTAATGAAATGAATCAAGTTGATCCAAATTTACGCGATGAAATGGTGGCTGAACTGTTTTTAGATCAAATGATGAATGACTTCAAAAGAAGTAAGATTCTTGAAAAAATTGATCAGTCCTTAAAGAATAAAGATAAAGAAGCTTTTTTATATTTAACAGAGAAACTTAAATCCATACCTTGATCAAGGAGATATTATTATAATAGAAGAAACTTATAAAAAAACCTTTACGTGTTGTGTTTAGTAAAGGTTTTTTCTTATAAAGAATTTAAAATTACACGGCGTAGGTATAGCAACTAATTCTTTGGCGAACGTAGATTGAGTAACACTTTTTGCTATCACTTTCATCACCTCTTTTATATTAGATTTAGCTTATAGTTCTTTATACTATCATCTATTTAGTATTTATAAAAAGACATACGTTTGCCTTCTTACTGTTATAAAGATATGCTGAGATACATTTTGTTGGCATGGCATACTTCATTATACATTTCAGCTTGTAGAATCTTTTTACATACAACTTAAAAGTGAATATTTAAGAATGTTGGTTTGATTTAGGTAGATTAAGCTGACATATTTCATTTATGAAGATTGACACCAGATTGCTTAAGCTTGGCTCTATTTTTAAAGAAAGCCACAGTAAGAAGCACAAGAGGAATTATAACTTGAAGTGGAATGTCTAGGTAATAGGGGAGTGCTTTAATCCCTTCTTGTATAAGTTCCTCATAATTATTGGCTAGTGACAGAGAATAAAATAAAATAACAAGCCCTAAGGGATAGCATAGCTTAGATGGAGATTTAATTTTAAATAGACTTGCTGTCCCTATTACGACAGCGTAGAAAAATACACTTGTCCTAATAAATACCCCAAAAACTGCTGTAATCATGAAAAACACGTCAAGACGCTCTAAAAAATCGGCCACCTGAATACTTTCTACTGTACTTAGAAGAGGAAATTGTGAGCGTGCAGTAAGACTTACTCCCAATACACTGACATTTATAATCATGGTAATCATTAGGTTGATACCCGTTAATCCAATAGCGCTTATGCCAATTCCTTTACTCACATTTTTTACATACGGTAAAATCATCAAAAATACAATTGTTTCACCAAATGGAAAATATATATTTTGAGTTAGGGAAACTTTTAGAGGCAACCAAATGCCGTTTTCTAATACAGGTTTTAAATTTTTAAAGTCAATTAAACCAGAACATACAATGAGCAAGAATCCAGAAATGGCAAAGAAGTAGAGCAAAATAAACAGAAGTTGACTGGATCTTGCCAATACCTCAATTCCTTTGCTTACAGTATAGATAACAACAAACATCAGTAGGGCATTTACAATAAATAAAGGAGTGTCTGGATAGGCAAATGTCAATAACATGTCTCCAAAATCCCGGATGACTCTAGAAGCAAGATTCGAAAAGTAGAAAATGTAAAGAAATGAAATGAGACGACCAATCCATTTCCCCATAATTTTTTGTGTGAGTTCTACAAGTAATAAATCAGGATAGTAACGATAGAGTTGATAGTAGACTAAAAATAGAAAAAAACCACCTATCATTCCAAACATAATGGAAAGCCAAGCATCTTGCTTCGCTTCTATAGCAATAGGGAGGAGGAAAGCAGTTCCAAATTCAAACAGCATCATTAACGTAAAAAGTTGACTTCCATTAATTTTTATTTTTTCCACTAGATAGGTGCCTCCTTCTGATAACTATCTTATTAGGTAGAAGTTACTTTGAGCATACATCTTTCCCGACAGAAATTTATATGGAAAAAAATTCTATATGTCTAAGATACCCAAAAGTAATCTTTTCTTGCACAGTTCACCTTAATTTTCACATGCTGAGTTCCCTTTTTTAAGAGTACTAGTAGTAATATTTTTACGTTTTAAAAAGTTATTGTAGTTATTTCTAAGTTTCTATACTTGAACTGACTTTACAATGGATTAATGTTACTTTAAAGGAAAATTCATATATGATTGCTATCGTATTATATGTATCCCATCTCATCTTAAAAATTCGGGAGGTTATTATGAATAAGCAAAAATCAAGCAATTGTTTTAAAGTCTTGAGTATTATGGCATTAGGTTCCTTTTTAGTTATATCTACTCCTGCAGATGCAGCTAAAAATAATAAAGAAACAGCTGGTCAACCGTTCCAAAATAAAAAGTGGGAATACAATTTAAAAGAAACACATAATATTGGAAGCCTAAAAATGATTGGAGAGCAAAGGATCCCTTTTAAGAAAGAATTTCAAGGTACTGTTGTAGGAGGACTATCAGGAATTTCCTATAACGCTAAGCAAGGTACATGGATGATGATAAGTGATGACAAATCGGATAACAGTCCTGCCCGTTTTTATACAGCTCAATTGAACTACGATAATAAGAATTTTGCTTCGGTTAAACTGACAGGAATGAACTTTTTAAAACAAGCTGATGGTACAAACTATCCTAATCAAACACAATATGCCGTAAAGGGAGGAGAAGTACCAGATTTTGAATCTATACGTCTAGATCCAAGAGACGGAAGCGTTTGGTATACAAGTGAGGGGAGCCGTTCTCTTGGCTTAAATCCTTTCATAAAGCATGCGAATGGGGAAGGGGAATATTTAGCTACTTTACCTTTAGCGAAACAATTTAACATGACACCAGAACACGAGATTGGACCACGTGATAATTTAACATTTGAAGGAATGACCTTTGCAAACGATGGTAATTCCTTATGGATTTCCATGGAAGCCCCTTTATATCAGGATGGACCTGTACCTACACCAACTAATGGGGCGCTTTCACGAATTACACAATATGACCGTAATGGAAAGCTATTAGCACAATATGCATATCCTATTGATGCCATCCCAGCGAAGCCTGGCCCTGGTAAGTATGCAGATAACGGAGTATCAGAAATTTTATCTGTAAATAAACACAAACTTCTAAGTATTGAACGTTCTGGCGTACAAAGCGCGGATGGAGCATTTAAAAATTATATTCGTATTTATGAATTAGATACGCGCGGGGCTAGTGACATTAGGAACATTCATTCATTACAAGGACAAAAATTTAAACCTGTGAAAAAGCGTCTTGTTTTAGATTTGACAACATTAGGTTTATCGGTACTGGACAATATTGAAGGGATATCCTGGGGACCAAAGCTTCCAAATGGACATGACAGTTTAGTTCTACTTTCCGATGATAATTTCAACCGTAATCAAGTAACCCAATTTTTAGCATTTGAAGTATTGCCAAAATAGAAATTCTAGTGCAAAACCCACTCTCTAGAAACATAGAATGTTAGTTTCATACGGCAGGTCTAACTAGCTTCAAAGAAAAAGTTTCACCTCTGAGAACGAGGATGCTTCTTTTAAGAAATCATAAAGTTCTAACGAGAACTTAAAAGAGTTCTCATCAGTCTGAAAAGCAGGTTAATATTTATTAACCTGCTTTGTTTATTATGATTGATTATGACAATAGTGATGAAGATTGTCTGCTTGTTCTTCACATTCTACTTTTATTACTTTTACAATGGGAAACGTTCTCTGGAATACTCTGAAACAAACCTAAAAGTATACCTTTCAATAATAAGATGAACTACTTATTACTTATAGATTTAGCATAAAGATGGTTCTTTTTAACATAGTTATAACTAGGATAAATTGAATTTATTAAGTAACCCAAAGGTGGTGAGTCTTTATGAAAAATAGGGATAAAAGACGAAAAAAGAAACTTGATTTTTTAAAGGATTACGTAAAAAACAAGTTAGGAAATTGGAAACCTAAGCTTGGCAAAGAGCCTACCTCTAACTCTAAGACGACGACTCAAGAAAATCGAAACCTTGATTAGATAATGTTTGGATGTAGGTATTTAGAAATTTCCACCATGAAAAATAGCCCCCTTTAGAAGTTTATCTCTATAGGGGGACTTTCTTTTAAGGCATCTTTATTTAACAGCTTCTTTTAATTCTTTTCCTACTTTAAACCCCGGACCTTTGTTGCTGGAATTGTCATTCCTGCCTTTGTTTGAGGATTACGACCTGTACATTGTGTAATGTCTCTCTTCTTTCTATCTAAATATTCTTTTTACTCATTGCTTTTTCGACATTTTTTATACTTTCTCTTTTTTATAATATAAAGTATACAGAAAGCATAAGAGAAGGGGAGGAACGCAAATGAACATATTAGCTGATGTAAAACTAGGAGAAAAAAAGACAATTTTAAGTGATGAAGGGATTGTTCAAGCGTTTCAACTGGGCGACGAGGTTGCTTTCAACTTACTAGTGGAAAAATATGAGTATTTAGTCTGTTCGAAGGTAAAAGTATACTTCCTATTAGGAGGAGATCGAGAGGATCTCTTACAGGAGGCAAAGTTAGGATTATATAAAGCTGCGCGAGATTTTAGAATAGAAGGGAAGAGTTCATTTAGAGGCTTTGCGGAGCTATGCATTACACGTCAACTTATTACAGCTATAAAGGCAGGGAATCGTCAAAAACATTCGCCTTTAAATAATGCTCTTTCTTTAAACACATCCAGAAATTCAAAACGAGCAGAAGAAGACATAACCCTTATGGAGATACTTCCTTACCCTTACGCAGTAAGTCCGGAAAAGGCAGCTTTAGAAAGCGAGAATAGAAAAGAGAGAGAATACATCCTGGGAGAAATGTTATCAGCCATCGAACAAGAAGTGTTTGCCTTATATATGAAGGGTCAAACCTATATGCAAATCTCTAAAAACCTAGATATTCCTCACAAAACAGTGGATAATGCACTTTGCCGAATTAAGAAAAAGATGAGGCATCAAATGAAATACCTTTATTTGCAGGAATCATCCTGACAAACACGGAATAAAAGCATGAAGTTGCTACAAGTACTGATATCTAAAGGTAGAAAATATCTAGTACGTAGATATTTTTTTCTTTACGTGTTCTTTTTATTTATCATAAAGATACTATTGAGTAAGCTAACAGAAAGTTATGGGAATGAAAGAACAACAATGGAGTACAACGTTTAATTCCACCTTCCTAACAATGAAAGGTTAGAAGGGCAACCAATTGTTAAATAGGTTTTAGGAACAGTGGGTTTTCCTTCTTTAAATAGAGAATATATTAAGTGAAAAACCTGTAGAAAGAACAGCTTTTGTAGCAGTAAGGTCAGGAGAGCTAAAAGTTTATTATATTTAATTACTTATAATTATATCTAAAATGTGGATCTATCAAAAATAAACAAGGTGCATGAATGATAACTTTGTAAAAGAGAGTGGGTCCTTGAAGATAAGGGCTTATTTTTGTTAGGATATCGCAAATTATATAAGCTAAAAGAGAGATGTAAATATCTTTTAAATACTTAACATCAAATTCAATTTGTTATATATTTAAAGATATTTTTCAAAAAAAAGCGAGGAGAAGCATGGAGAAATTACAGGGTGAAACATTATTAGCATCGTATTTTAAAGCAATTGAATTAAAGTTAGATAAAGATTTTATTCTTATTCTTGAAGAAGAATTGAAAAGAAGGGATCTACCCTTCATTACTAAAACAGATAGGAGTAATTAATTCAGAATTACGCTTTTATCTGTTTTTCTTTTTTTACAACCCACATTAAGAATTCTTTTTCTTGATGATTCAGCTTTCTATTTAAGGATTGTTCAAACTTTAAGACTAACTCTATAAAACGCTGCATGTTATCCATTTATGTTATAACTCCTTGAGTTTATTTTTTATGTATAGAATAGGGTTAAGGTTTTGGTTTTAACAATGGGATTTTTAAAAAGCATAAAAGATAAATGGAGACTACTGATTTTATAGAAAAGAAAAGCCCCAAAGCAGTTTTGAAAACTGACAATAGGACTTTTCCTAGAAAAAGGTTAAGATGTACATTCTTATGTGTTATGCAACGTTGGATTTTTGCATAAATCTATTTTAACACAAAAAAATTAGGTTAGTAAATGTTTCAGTTAGTGAATATTTGTAGTTTAGAAGCAGAATAAATAAGTTAGACCTTGTGTAAGAAGGCCAATTTTGTGCAAAGAGATGGAACTTAGACATATTATAAATATATGTAAATAAACAATATATATAAATTTGTGCAATAGAGAAAGATTGAAAAAAATACAAAAAGAAATATTGATTCAGGGTTTCTATGCAATTCTTTGATTTCAATATCTTGTAAATATCATAAATAAAAGGGGAAATGGTTGATGATTATTGTTACAACAGAAAATGTACCAAACTATAAAACAGTAGAAGTAAAGGGGCCTGTATTTGGATTAACTGTACGAGCGAGAGGGATTGGGAATGATATTCTTGCTGGGTTAAAGGGACTCATTGGTGGTGAAATTAGTCAATATACAGAAATGCTTGAGGACGCAAGGAAGCATGCGTTAGACCGTATGGTGAAAAACGCCCAAGTGATGGGTGCCAATGCAATAATTATGATGCGCTTTGATTCTGGTGAAATTGGAAACAATATGAGTGAAATTGTGGCATATGGAACCGCAGTTATTGTGGAAGAGATGTAATAATGGTGAATATAATCATTATTTATTATGTAGTGATGAGTATTGGTATCTTGATTTTAGCCCTACTATCATGGCTTATTTGGGATAAACGCTTTCGAAACCGACATGGGCAGGGTATACCGAATGGGTTTATCCGCACGGATGAAGTTACGGTTGATCCAACGACAAACAAAAAATTGCGTGTATACTACAATCATCATACAGGAGAACGATTTTATAAGGAAGAACAATGAACTCTGTTTCTACTTTACATAATGCTGTTTATCGTTGAGAAAAATATACTCGAAAGGAGTGTACTAAATGAAAAAACAAAAAAATTCAACTAATAAGCCAACAATTGCAGAAGGAATGAATACTGAAGATGAATTGCAAAAAGATGCAACTCCAGAGGAAATTTCTAAAGGAGAATATACTAACGTAACGACTCTCTCGTTAGACGAAAATGATCCAAG
>Ga0209463_1001983_pt1 | contig 11766 bp, 14 predicted proteins | sample AgamicMgSfrz_FD_187169 | JGI IMG/M metagenome (GOLD analysis project Ga0209463, IMG submission 187169) | Agave microbial communities from Guanajuato, Mexico - Mg.Sf.rz (SPAdes) (version 2) | ecosystem: Host-associated > Plants > Phyllosphere > Phylloplane/Leaf | place: Guanajuato, Mexico... | reverse complement strand
TGCTTCGTTGCTTCGTTGCTTCGTTGCTTCGTTGCTTCGTTGCTTCGTTGCTTCGTTGCTTCGTTGCTTCGTTGCTTCGTTGCGGCGGGCAGCCAGCCTCTTTAGCGCGGCTGCCCGCGGTACTAATATAAGATTGCCCGGTAGACTGAAGTCGTATCGCAAACAGACCTGAAGTAAGGGGGCTTGCGCCCCCGTTGTCCCTTAACGTGGAGCAAATACCAGCGTTAGTTTTAAGAACATCAACTCAATGCTGGCCTGTGCTAATCGGTCTCCATTCAGGAAAAACCAGATCAGCAGCAGGCTGAACACGATAAACAATGTACTCTCTTTCGTCGGCATTACGCCCCCCTTGCATTAACTGCGATTAAGGGGCTACAATCAGGCTGTTGAGACTTGATGTGGCCCCATGGTTAAACAATCTATCTATTGTTTGCCTGGGGCTTTTGTTTATTCACTTCCGCCAGCGCGGGAGTGAATAACCTCCAGCACCGGGCGCGGCTATGTTACGCCCTCCCTGTATCTGGCACAATCTGCTTTTTAATTATTCCTTTGGGTTTAAAATTAATTATTCAGTTTAAATTAATGCTCCCGTAATAATAAAAATAACGGTTTTATTAGTTTTTAAAATAACTAAATTCATTACCCACAAATAAAAAATATCCCTGTCAGACTTACGGGCTATCGGTATGCCAGTAAGCGCCACCGTCCGGCACGCCCTCAGGCTCGCCGCCGCGCCGGTGAGGAAACGATTATCGGTATGGTTAAAGGCGAAAAATTGTGCGTCAGGCCGACGGCCAGGAAATACGGCAGGCGTTAAGCTGGCAGCAGCAACAGCAGCTGTTGATTGAAGAATTTTTTATTGCCGAAGAGATCGCGTTGAAAATGCCGCGTGATGATACCGGGATCGCCTGGACACGCGGCCCAGGCAGATACAATATTGACCGATTCAGGCTCACCAGCCCAGCTGCTGTTTAATGGCGCGACGGTAGGGCGTATCCAGTTGCTCCGGCGTCTGACGCAGGTAATAGCGCGCATGTTCGCGCTTTTCGCCCTCCAGTTCACGAAGGTAGACGAGCGCGTCATCAATGCCGGGAATCAATCCTTCGCTGTTGGCAATGCGTGGCGGCAGAGCCGTCCAGATCACCGCGTCAATTTGCCGCTGCTGCGCCCACTCCGTTAACGGGCCGGTGGTCGAGCCTTGCGTCACCAACACGCCCACGCCATCCGTGCGTTCTGGCGGAATTTGCTCGCGCTGGCGTAAGGCTTCGCACGCCTGCTCCAGCGTATCCACGGCTAATCGCGCCCAAAAAACCTGAACCGGCGGCGCGTTAAGGCAAATGGCCGTTGCCAGTTCGCCTTTATCGCCCACGCGGGAAAATTCAATTGGTAAAAGGGGGCCGTCAGCATGCCATTCACCGCTTACCGGAAGCGGCTCCGGTTTCCAGATCAACGAGCCCCAACCCAAACAGACAATATTCATTGATGCTCTCCTGAATCGTTTTAATTATTCATCCGCGCACATCGGCTCATCATATGATCATAGAACGAACCGGCGAGAGTACCAGGCCAACTCATTCAACAGAAAAATTTATTTTGGGGCTGGCAACAGCGGGAGAACGAAACGGAGCCTTTAGTAAATTGATCCTCTCAATTTGACAGGAAATTCCTTAAATTATTGTGGGCCGGGAGTAGATTTCATTAAAGAACTGTTTGCATTATGTGCCGTTAACAAGCGCAATAATCGGTGAAAAAAGGTTAGTTTGAGGGCAAAACGTCAACAGATAAAGCACGAGCCAACGACGGCATAATAAATAAGACCGCCTTCTTAAATGAGAATGTTTATTATTGCTATTTGATTTATGCGAAAAGTCCTTCCAGGCTTGATCAGGCATTTCCACCTGTCATGCAAGAGAGAGGATTATATGTTTCATCACTCATCAAAAATGCAGTTTCCGGTACGAGTAGAAAAGCCCGATCCAGAATTCGCTATGCTGTTGCAGCAGGCTATTGGGGGTGTCGAAGGTGAAATCCGCGTGGCTATGCAATATTTCTTTCAGGCCATGGGCGCCCGCGGCGATGCCCGTATCAGGGATTTGTTAATGTCTACCGCGACCGAAGAGCTGGGCCATATTGAAATGCTGGCCTATGCTGTTGCACTGAATCTTGAAGGTGCGCCGCTTTCTTATCAGGAGGCCTCAGCAAAAGATCCAGTGGTGAACGCCATTCTGGGTGGCATGAATCCCCGCCATATCCTTTCTTCCGGCCTGTCGGCGATGCCGGTAAACGCGAACGGCATGCCGTTTGATATGAGCCATATTTATGCTTCCGGTAACGTGGCGGCAGATATGCTGGCAAACGTAACGGCCGAAGCCACGGGACGCGTGCTGGCGACCCGTCTCTATAACATGACGGAAGATAAAGGAATGAAGGATTTCCTCTCATTCCTGATCGCCCGCGATACCATGCATCAGCAGCAGTGGCTGGCGGTAATTGAAGATATGGGTGGCCTCAACGCCTCACTACCTATTCCTGACAGCTTCCCACAGGAAAATGAGGCCACAGAACATTCCTACTACTGCCTGAATACTTCTTTGGATAAACCTTTACCGAAAGGACGCTGGAGCGAAGGCCCATCTTATGATGGTAAAGGGCAGTTTACGGCTAAAGAAAAACCGGAGATTTTGGGCGACGAACCTTTATTAGGCGCTGCACGTCCAGGATCGGGCGCGCAGACTGAGCAAATTTCCGGTGCGGTACCGCCGGCGCCGCCATCCGGCGCGGTAAAATAACCGCAGCGTCAGCTCAGTTAACAGGCTGCCTCCGGGCAGCCTTATTTTTTGCCATAAAAATAGTATTTATCGCTTTGCCGTCAGCAATATGACAAGCTGCATAACGCCGCAATTTGCCGATCGGGAGCCTGCCATGCTTGAGTTACGCCCTAACTGTGAGTGTTGTGATTGTGATCTGCCGCCAGCCTCGCCGTTGGCGATGATTTGCTCATTTGAATGTACCTTTTGCCATAGCTGCGCCAGTACACGCCTGCATTTTCAGTGTCCCAACTGTAACGGAGAGCTGGTAAGACGCCCGATCAGGCCGTTAAATAAGCTGAGCGATAATCCGCCATCAATTAAAAGGGTGGTTTCATCTTGGCAGGATGTTTCTTGCGGGAATAATCAGGCAGAGAGGGAAGGTGTAACGCTCTTTTCCTGCCGGACAGCCTGAGCGTCCGGCAGACGTCAATTCATAAAATACAAAATCATTGAAAATGTTGTGTGTCGTGCTAAAGAAATCAAAAGCGGTTACCACGCAATAATAATTCCAGCGCCTGGCGATAAACCTGCTGCTTAACGGTATCGTTTTCTGTCTCAAGCTTCTCTAACAGACTGGCTATTACCGCCTTTTCGCTGCGCTTCTCTTTCTTCATTGCCACATTTTCCATTAATGAACGCAGCACTTCTTCATGATTTAAAGGTTGCGGAATCGACTGATTAAAATAGTCGGCGATCTGCCTTTCAATACCTTGTTCCTGATTCACTGAATATCTCCATGAAGTAATTCCATGTTAAAAGGTAAAGTGCTGCTGAAACACCAGGTTTGCGGCAGCGGCTTTTACAGAAAAAGAACCTCTGAAAGCAGGAATCCTTTCAACTTTCAGAGGCGGTGTAAAGCACCATTCGTTACCTGTGATTTATCATCACAGCAGAAGTTATAGAGGAGAAATAAGATTTATCCATTTTAATATTGATCTATTTGTGTGGTACGACCAGGTGCTGGTACTGTTGTTATAGCACGCTAATTATTTAATTAGTTTTTTATTTGTTGGCTTAGTAGTAGCAATAAAACATTAATGACGGGTTTTAGGTGGCTGTTTTAATTTTTGTTATCATTTTAAATTGTAGTTAATTATTTTGCGAAATTGCTAATTGTGATTTTGTTTAGTTTTATATTTTTAAAAAATGAAATATTTTGGTGATAAAAATTTAAGCGATTGTTACTGCAATGGTGTCAATTAATCTTTTCAATTGTCATCTTTTTTGAGCTATCCATAGTTCATTGAATAAATCTTTCTTTTGTTACGATCCGATTAAGATAAATAAAAAGGTAAGACTTTTCCTTTAAACTGTAATCCAGGTGAAATATTATCCTGCCAACAATTAAGTGGAGCTTCAGATAGTCTGGTTTTTCTTAACTTTAAGTAACGTAAGCCTTTTTTATGGCTTTGTAGAGGGCGGACATGAACTACAACGTCATGGATTCGATAATGTGTCCTTTAACAGGCACAGTTTTTACCGGCGTCATCACCGATAGGAATCTCAAGCTCATTATATGGTATCAGGGAGAAACTATTGTCCACTCAGGTGATATATTATCTGCGGTAGGAAAAGGATTAGTTATTAATGGTGCAGCAAGCGATATAGCCATTATTACCGTATTTCCCTTTACCCCGAAAAGCTGGATATCGCTGTCTGAACGCACCGGTTGCCCGGCAAATGGCGCGCTCAGGCCCGCCGTCTGTTCGCGTCAGGAAAGCTGTCGTTTTAAGCATTGCCCGTATGGCTTAGAAAAAAAGTCGAAATGGCCAGCTAATAACCATTTTTCTGGCGTGGGTCAGCGCTAATCTCTTTGACGGACGTAAAGCGGCTGTTTTTTGCGATCTTTTTGCTGCCTGTAAGTGCAGACAGCAGAAAGATATTATCCCTTTAAAATAGTCTGGAAGTTTATGGCGCAGAAAGTACCAACGTCAATAATGATATTTACCCTGACGTCATGCGTGCTTTACTGATGTGTTGTAAAGGGGCACTTTTTTACCCGACACTTCCCTTTATAAGTACAGACGGTATCGGGCTGGTTGGTATTGCCGGGACAGCGTTTATTATAGCTATGTAGCTTTCGCCAATAATCTGCACGGAAAGTGGAAACATCGATAATATTCACTGGCTGAACGTGGCCGTTTACCACCAGACCCTTTTCCGCTGTCTGCAGCTTATCGCCGGGAAATAGGTAGTGATCTGAATCGTACCACAAAACAAATTTTAGATTATACGGCGAGCTAATAAGCGAAAAGGCTGTATCTGAATCAGGGCTGACAATAGAGTCAAGCACATACCAAACCATAAACTGCTCCATCAAACGAACGACAAAAAAATCCTGCTTTTTGACACATAAAACTAAATCCTTACCGAAAAGATTATAGTCAGAATTTACTGTGTTTACCGGAATTTAATTAATTCATTGCAAATTTTTTAACTTTCTGATTTAACTTATTGATTATTTTGTGAAATGAAATAAGTTCGTCTTTTGGGTAAATCCTGCACAAGGACGAACCAGGAAAGTTCCCTCTGTTTGCTGTGGTTATTACTGAAGAATGTTTGCCGGAAGGGGAGCACAGGTTGGTATCAGTCTCATCGCGCTGACATCAGCTTCCAGTTCAGCGGGTAGCGATCGCTTTTTTGCGCGAAAGAGGCGATACCTGTACTTTAAGAGAGTTGATACATTAGTTATTTTAAAGGAACATTAGCGGCGTCGGTTAAGGATGTTATGGAGCAGCTAAAAGTCTCCAACAGTACCGGGCCGATTGGGTAAAAATCTCTGCTCTCCAAAGCAGAGACGCCGTAAGGCTGCCACACCAGGGAAACTATTCAGGAAGCGCTTCTTTGCTTCACTGAAAAAATATAAAAAAATTAATATATATTAAGGCTGCCCTTGGTAGCCTTTTTTATTGCGGGTTTTATACCTGCATTTTTACAGCGTCGTTAAAAAAGGAAAATCGGTCCGACGCATGCACGATCCTTCCTTTTCCAACATCATCACCCGCTGCGTTACGCCTCAGGTGGAGGCTAAAAATTAAAATTTAATAAATGCAGACAGTGGCTACTCAGGGTGCTAAGCTGGCTAATCATTCAATGAAAATTAAGGTTTATTTATTCTTACTATTAAATATCAATGTTCACGCTGCCGTGGGCATCAATGCCGTATCTCGCTTTTCGACGTCTCATCACGTAATCCGCATGGCGCTATCTGCATCTTCTGTAAATCCCCAATGATCGTGAGCTATCTGACCGGTCAGGCAGCCTGAATCTTTGCGCATAACATGATGGCAATAGCCTTCGCAGGCGGGCGTCTGCGTTGCTTGAACTTCAGCCAACCTGCAACCATATTTACTCTTAATCCCGTATCAGGAGGTAATCATGGCCAGCGGTTGGGCTTCTGACGAAGCCGTAAACGAACAAATTGACAGTACTGTTAATGATGGCGTGGAGCGTGTACGTCAGGCGCTGGGGCAGGGCGAAAGCGAACGCTACTGTCAGGAGTGCGGTGAAGGAATACCTGAAGCGCGGCGAAAAGCGCTTAAAGGCGTGCGATTTTGCCTGGCCTGCCAGACAAAAATCGATAGCCAACAGAAAAACCTGAGTCTGTATAATCGGCGGGGCAGTAAAGATAGCCAGCTACGCTAGCCGCACAATGCTTATGCTCAGACTGCCGTTCATCGCGCCGCCTGTTAATCAGGCCACCTGCTTGCGATCAGGCGGTCAGCATCAAGGTTTATGCCAGTTTGAGCTGCCGTTAAAGTAAGGCCGGTTGTCACCACCTATTTTTTGGGCATAAGAATGTAATCGGGATGCTTGCCAGCCAGTAAAAGCAGCAGCTCATATTCCCCCTGGCTTAGCCCGCCGGTTTTACCTGCCTCTGTTTCCGCTTCCTTTTTTTGCCATACACGTAAACTGTAATCAAAACGTTCTGCCGCTTCCGCCTGGGTCAGGCCCGCCGCCTGACGCGTCGCTTTTATGGCGGCGCCAGGCGCGGGGATCATGGTCAACACTTTCAGAGGCATAGCAATCTCCACAACGGTTTTTATAGTAAGTTTTTTCCTAAGCATTGACACGGACGATCCCGCTGTCAAGGCGAGCGGTAGATCTGTGGATTGTTAATCAATTGATATGGCAGTTTTGCGCGTTTTTTAGTTTTTTATAAAAATGGATTTTCAGCCAATGCTGAAAGAAGGGCGGCTTAACAAGACGGAAAGGCCCGCCCGCAAATTTGCGCGGCGGCTCTGCTATTAAACGGGGCGGCTGGTAAGTCGTCCTTGCTCAGGCCGCCGTTTTGATGAATGTCAGGCATTATTCGGTATCGTGATATTGCTCATCGGTAACTTTTTCCAGCCATTCCACCACCTTGCCGTTATCCGCTTCCTGAATGGCGATATGGGTCAGCGCGGTTGTCGGGCCAGCGCCATGCCAGTGTTTTTCATGTGGCGGGATCCAGACGACATCGCCAGGACGTATCACACGCGCTTTCTTACCCCAGGTTTGCACATAGCCGAAACCGGCGGTGACAATCAATGTCTGTCCAAGCGGATGCGTATGCCAGGCGGTACGCGCGCCGGGTTCAAACGTAACGCTACCGCCGCTGCCGCGCGCAGGTTCATTGACCGGAAACAGCGGATCGATACGCACCGTACCGGTAAACCACTCTGCCGGGCCTGCATAAGAAGCCTGTGAGCCACATTGATAAATCACGGTCATAATCCACCTCCTGCCGGTTAATAAGGAACGTTACTCTGCAATCAACGGGCGCTTTCGCCGTAACCGCGGGCGGTCGTGGTTGCTAAAGAGAAGCATAGGGGAAAAGTCGCGGCTGATTAAGGCCGCAGCGCTGAAAGGTGTTATGAGGCGCACTCATTAATGCGGATGAATGGAATTGTTCGGAACCGCTGCCGCTTACCGAATGTCGCCGACCCGCAGCTTAGTTTTGTTCAGAAACCATCACCGCAAGCGTATCCGGTTCCAGCGCTCTGAAAATATGCTCCTGATCCGCCGGGTAAGAGATGTCGTCGCCCGCATTGAGTTCGACCGGCGAGGTGGTCAGGCTGACCAGCGCCCGGCCCGTTCTGGCACGCCGGGCAGCGAGAAAATAAGTATGTCTTTAACAAATGCTCCGTAAATCCTCGCCCAATGCGGGCGGGGATATAAGGGGAGCTATTTAGGGGTTTCCTGCGATCTAACATATGCTTTCAGCGTTTCGATTGTTGCACCGCCAGCGCTACAGGCGAAATACGAGCGTGACCAGAGCACCCCGTTATTACTCTGCTTTTGTAAGTGCGTATTCAACTGACGCACATAGCGGCTACTAATCGACTTTAGGTTATTCACCAGCACGCTGACAGGCAGTTTCGGCGGGTAGGCTACCAATACGTGAACATGATCCGCTTCGCCGTCCACTTCTAAAATCTCTACTTCCAGCCGTTCGGCGGCAGATAAAAACGCTTCCCGTATTTGCGCAATCATCGCACCATCTAACAGCGTACGCCGGTACTTCGTTACAAAGATAAGATGCACAACCAATTTACTGACACTATGACGGCGCTTTAGATACCCTTCAAAACTTTCCTCTTTCACACCCATTTACAAAAAACCATTCAACGCCATATAATTGGCGCATTCTACATGTGAGCACCCATTATGTACAGAGCAACGAAGGTACGCATTTACCCAACGCCCGATCAGGCTGAATTGCTGGAAAAGCAGTTCGGCGCGGTGCGCTTTGCGTATAATAAAGCTCTGCATATCCGCTCACATTGGTATAAGCGCCACGGCGTTTCGCTGAACAACGTAAAACATATTCAGCCCCTGCTACCCATCGCCAAAAAGTCACGCCGCTATAGCTGGATCAAGCTAGCTGACTCAAACGCGCTACAGGTGGCATTGCAGAATCTGGATCGGGCTTTCCAAAACTTCTTTGAGAAGCGGGCGAAATATCCATGCTTCAAACGCAAGTATGGCTACCAGTCCAGCTACCATTGCAGCAACCTGAAAATCACCGCCGACACAATCAAGATCCCGAAAATTTCCCCTGTCCGGGCGAACATCCATCGGGAACTAATCGGCAAAGTGAAAAGCATCACTCTTAGTCGTTCGCCTACGGGCAAATACTATGCCTCTATCCTTTGCGATGACGGCTTGACTATGCCAGTGAAGCCGACCTGTATCACCCAGCTAACGGGCTATGATCTGGGGTTGACGCATTACGCAATAGCCGATACTGGCATAAAAACGGCTAATCCTCGCTTTCTCAGGCGGGCTTTGTGTAACCTCAAACGGAAACAGCAAGCACTTTCCCGCAAGAAGAAAGGAAGTGCAGGGCGGGCAAAAGCACGGCTACAGGTAGCGAAATGTCATGAGCATGTAGCCAACACCCGCGCAGATTTTCAGCATAAACTCTCAAACTCAATAATCGACGAAAACCAAGCGGTAATTGTTGAGACGCTGAAAACCCGCAATATGCTGAAAAATCGCAAGCTGGCGCGGCATATCGCTGATGCTGCATGGAGTGGATTTGTAGCGAAGCTGGAATATAAAGCCGCTGCAAATGGCGTGCATCTGTTCAGGCTGGATCAGTGGTTCGCCAGTTCCAAAACCTGCCATTGTTGCGGGCATAAATTGGAAAACATGCCTTTAGACGTTAGGCACTGGCAATGTCCCGTTTGCGGCACTGACCATGATCGCGACATAAACGCCGCGATCAATATCAGGAACAAAGGTATTTTAGAATTACAGGCGGCGGGACTCGTCGTTTCTGCCCATCGAGGCTTGCGTAAATCCACCGAAAACGGGGTTGCTGCCTTTGAAGTGGGAAGCATCGCCCTTTAGGGCGATGAGCAGTCACAAGGCTCTTTTATGTAGCCGAACGGGAAAAGGATCGCTTCGTAAAGCGGGCGAATGCGGACATATCATTAGCGCCAGGCAACAGATAACTCAACATCGGGCCTACCGATCACTTTTCTGAAAGCCGTTATCGCCCGGCAGATCTCAGTTACGGCTTAGGCTCATACCCTCATTATTGAGCGAAATGCCTGCGTCATACTCTTTATTCAGCCGACGTGCCTGATAAAAAACCGATTTCCAGTAAGGATTATCCAGCGACGAGCGAATCACGCCTTTGCTGGTGGAAGCGTGCAGGAACTGCCGGTTAGTATCATAAAAACCGACGTGCATCCCGCCATTGATACGGAAAAACACCAGATCGCCGGGGCGCAGCTGTTTAGGTTTAACGGCGGTGCCCATATGAATCAAATCACGTGTGGTAAGCCGCTCCACCGGCAAATTGAAGCGGTCTTTCAGGGTGCGCCAGACAAAACCGGAGCAGTCCACGCCTGAAAGTTGAGTACCGCCCCAGGAATAGGGCGTCCCGTGCCAGGTGTGCATTTGATCGTGCAGCGCCGCAATTACCGGAATCAAATCAGCCTGTTCGCCTTCACTACTCATCTCCGCCGTATCCTGTGCTTCCCCGTTTTTTTTATCGGAATGGGAACAGCCCGCCAGGGCGATAAAGGAAAGAAGCAATAACGTTCGGGCCAGTTTGCGATTCATCATTGAATTTGCGCGCTTTAAAAATGGAAGGGAAATTAACAGCCTGTTTTATAACTGAAAGAATAGCGTTTCAGAACAGACTCTTTTCCTCTTTACGTTAATTTACATTTTGCCACCGTTCTGGCCGCTTTTGCAGGAGGAGAGCCGCCTTTTTTGCCTGCTTGTTCGGGAAATGATCCTGGCTGTAAAGCTGCACCTGAAAAGGCGTAACAGGCTTCTTGCTACATTTTTCCCGGCATGGCGCGCAGACTAAATAAGCCCCGAAGCCTGATGCTCTTTTTTTAACAGCTGCGCGCGGTCCACTCTGATCAGCAGTTTGCCCTGCAACAGCAAAATAAGCGTGCGCAGCAGCAGCAAGCCGATAATCAGATTAGTGAAAATAAACAGCGGGACGGAAAGCGTATGGAAAAAGCCCGAACCCAGCGCGTGTCCTAAATGCAGGCCGGTGCTGGCCAGCGCGGATATGCCAAACGAAAAGCTCCAGAACGAGGCGTTAAATGGCTGCGATAAATACCACGGCATTAAGCGCAGCATAAACAGCAGCTGGAGCAGGCCATAGCCGAACAGCATTTTGGCGAACGCATCCGCCTCGCCGCCGTTTACGCTCAGCCAGGCATTGCAGGCTACCAGCGCTGGCGCCAGCTGAATGCCCAGTGAGGTTCTCAGCGGGCCGGGCAACTCACCCGCGTTGCGCAGACGTTGCAAAATGGCAGGTTCAAGACTGAGCCATGACAAAATGCCCGCGCCCAGGAAGGCGTAACCGGCATCCTGAAAGCCCAGCGCGCCGCAGGCCATCGCGCTAATAAAATTGTTGGCGACCGTCGGCAGGTAAAGGCCGGGCGTGGTGGCCTCCTGAGGATGCTGGCCGCGCCATAATCCTGCCGATTGCCAGGCGGCGTAGGTTAATTGCACCACGACGCCGACGGAAAACAGTACCAGCGCCAGTGGGCGATACCAGGAGGCGAAGCCCATCGCCACCAGCATCGTTGTGGCGGGAAACAGGCTGATAAAACTGCTCTGGACAGGATGGCGCATCTCCATCAGAACGCTGTCAGTGAAGCGCAGCAGACGCCAGAGAAAGGCGAGGGTCAACAGCAACCAGATAACCATGGCAAGGACGATAAAAGTGTCGCCAATACGCGAACTTACCGGCCATATTTTACTGGCGTAGCGCCAGGCGAAGCCCATACCGATAATGCCCAAAACCATACCGTAATAGGCCGCAGGCAGGTTCAGCACCTGCTGCGTGCCAGAGACTTTTTTCATATTCTTAACTCAGCGAAAGAAACCACAGAAAATGCTTAGCGCTTTTTCTTTACCGAGATTTTATCCTCTCTTGCTGGTGCGATAAAACTATGATTGTCTCTGGCTGGCTGGCTGGCTGGCTGGCTGGCTGGCT
>Ga0209463_1001982_pt1 | contig 11766 bp, 11 predicted proteins | sample AgamicMgSfrz_FD_187169 | JGI IMG/M metagenome (GOLD analysis project Ga0209463, IMG submission 187169) | Agave microbial communities from Guanajuato, Mexico - Mg.Sf.rz (SPAdes) (version 2) | ecosystem: Host-associated > Plants > Phyllosphere > Phylloplane/Leaf | place: Guanajuato, Mexico... | reverse complement strand
AGAGGCAGCAGAGGAAATCTCCTTTAAAATTGCAACAACAGATTTAACATAGATACGATGCTGTAGTAGATGCAGTATTATGGGAGTGTTCCCTTTAAACAACACTAAGTTTAACATTGGCCTTAGGACTTCCTGTAGCTGTGTTTATATTAAAATAAATCATTGTATATGGTATAGATTATAAAAACAAGAAAAACCACTGGGGTGCAGTTCATAATCAGTGGTTTTTTCTGCTCTATTGCTTCAAGGATTTTCGTAGATGCCTCACGGCATCGTCTATAGTTTGCTCATTATATAAAAAGTATTCATGATGGACAAGTCACTTAAAATAGCTACAACGAATATAATAATAGAATATATAAATTCAATTGACTTTTTTTGTAAGCGTTTTCTATATTGGTATTAATCGGCTGGATAGCATAAGGGACCATCCCATTATGCAGTGGAGGCAGAGCTGATATAAAGGAACAGGACATATAAGAAATGTCTTTTTTTATTTAGATAAAATCATTTTAATAATTAACTAAATAAGTTGTATTGAGAAAGGGGGAATATTAATAATGTTTTATAAACAAAATGAAAAGTCTATTGATAATTCGGAAAATTTTTCAATATCCCACCAACCTTCAGTTAATGAGAAAAGAAACCCTGAGTATGAACCTACTTTTCTTAATCCCTATTTGTAATAGGGAGGTTACCTAAAGGGGGAATGAATATAAAGTAGTTAGAATAATTTTGACTCTCGAATCAGAACACTTCTCGACAGTTTTTAGGACATTGTTTTAGTTCTCTTTTTGATAATATTAGTATTGCTTTATGAATATTTGAGGCATCTAAATATAATACATTATTCTTACCACTATATAATACATTTGACTTATGTTACAAGGATCCAAACAAAGTATTAATTTGACGAGTAGTATTGGATGTAATACTTTCAATTTGAATAATATCTTTCTCACTAAACTTAATGTCAAGCATTCCGAATATATTTCTTACACAACGGAGAACATCAATTGTTTCTGCTCCAGTACCTTCAACTACAAGTCTAATAAGATTTTTATTTAGATTAATTTTTGTTTGAGAGTAGTCATTAATATTGATTCCTTTTTGAGCAATACCACTTAAAATATAGCCCAGAGTATGATCATTTGTTATAAATTTAAACTGAGTTCGTGTGTTAAAGTTAAATCCTTCATCGTTCATTCTTGTGTTTATTCTCCTTTCATAAGAGATACTGATATTGGAATACGGAAAGAATTTAGAAGAAAAAAAGCTACTGGCCAAAACAGTAGCTTTCCCTCTTTTTATACTGAGTTATACGACCTGATATTTAACGAGATTTTGGATAGTTTGCTCAAATTATGGATTAAGTTTATGGTGGAAAACTAATTTAAAAACAAGTACGTAAATCAATTATTTATTACTTGTCCAATCTAGAAGGTCCTTCATGATATACTATTCCCCAATCAAGAAAGCGCTTGTGTACTTGTCCACTAGCATTTGAATTTTACATGAAAAAGATTTCAAAATAATTTATTTTCGATGTGTTTATTATGTTAACTAAGATTGTATATCATATACAGCTTAAATTTAAGCTAGGAACTGAATATAGATAATAGTTTTTTAAATTTAAAACCCTCGCATAATACACATTGGACGTTCAACAATAAAATGGCTGCTTTTTTTAGAATGATAGAGATCGGCACGGTGGAGCCAAGCATGAAACATAGATCCAGTGAGAAATTTAATATTTAAACCTGGACTATTAAGCTGCACTGGATTAACGATAAAAGATAGGAGAATTTGACTCTATGCTAAAATAGTTAAAGCGAAGGTGTTAGAAGAATTTGCAGGGAATGAAATATTTGAAAAAAATTTTGCCCGGGGAGCCAGTTCAAATCCATTGTCACGTATGAGTTGAGTAAATTCGTCCATAAGGATAATATCAATGGCTAATCTATTAGAAATAGTTAAGTTCAGATACCAAGTTAGTCATAGATTTCTGGAGGCGTATAGATATGTTCGAGTTGCCAATTGGGGGATCCCATTATTAGGGCCTCCATTCCATTTTTCAGCTGGGTGTTGAAATCATTGAAATAGTACACTGTTAATAGCATCATGAATCCATTGTTGTTGGGCTAAAGTAAAACGGTTAGAAATATCAAAATAAATGAAGAGTGGTAAGCAGTATACGCCAGGTGGTTCAAGGAAAGGCTATTTTTGTGAATATACTGGAATAGGGAAATACTGAAGAGTTTATTTGTAATACGTCTTGCAGAATCAATTTCATTATGACTAAGGTTGGAACTGGTGTCCCAGGATCTAAGATTCTTAATAAGTCTGTAATCATCCTTTGTATCCCTCCCACTACAATAAATTAAATATAAATTATAAACCTACATTTGATTTATTATACATAAATTTCAAGTAAGAGCTTGTACTATTTAATTATTTTAACAGTATCTTTACTTTGGGAAGTTGGTTTACTGGGAATGAACAACGTATATAATGCAAAATAGAAAAAACGATTGTGGGGGTAGATAATTTTTTGATATATAATCAACTTAATGATTATTTATGCCCTAAAGTACCTTGAGGAGTTTGCTTCGTTATCAGGAATGTATGTATAGAAAGAAGAAAAAACTACTCCTTCCCCAAAAATAGTTTTTTCTTCAGCCCCATAGCAATGGAACGCCCTCTAATGGAAGAGGAGGAGGTTAATGCAATGCTCGATTTATAATATGCAAAATAATAAAAAAAGGTTTGGACAAGCGCTGGTTTTATATAAAACTTTTACTATCTTTTTATCCTTTTTCTATAAAATCTATTATGTTAACTCAAAATGTATACAGTACTCATTTTTAAATAAAAAACACTTTAGAAAAATAAAAACAATCTAAAGTATTTTTTATATAGATTGTCCCTATTAGTAATTAACTTCCCTTATTTATCTTGTTGGAGAAGGGAAGTTAGCAACTTCAAAATGTGTACTAATTACATCCTTTGTATCCGTTAAGATCATACATCTACACTACTTTGAGCAAAGATCTCGACTCTATCTCCAGCTCCTAACTTAAGGAAAGTAGAAACATTTACTGCATTAGCGAAATTTACTCCTCACCGAATAAATCATTATTGATAGCAATAGCAGGGCTTCCATTTATTCAAATTCCTACCCGTGCTCTTTAATCTAAGGTGGGAACGTTAGGAAGAAGTGAAATAGTTCGAAGAATTAAATATACACCAGCTTTTTGCTCTTGCAATTGATGGCCATTCCATTACAGAAATGCAAGATATTTTATTCAAAGAAGTGAACACAGTTAAGAATCAGAGACGCAGAATTTCACAAAAATTAAACGTTTTTTCGATGAAGGAAACAATCGATTTTTATAAAAAAGCTACCCAGACTTCTCCTCAAAACTTCATGAATTATCATCAAGAAATCTTTCAAAAACTCGTTAAAACTTCATAAAAGTTGAGGGGACGTTGGATGCACAGCAGGTCAACATGTGCAAAAAAGTACCAAAATTGATGTCAATACTAGATCAATATTAGGTGTTTTTCTTCTTTTTAGGTAAACAGCAGGTCGACAGACTGGAAGTTTTCGTGGTATCACTTTTTTCGAGGTGAAAACATTGTTTTGCTGGGCTCTGCCCAGCATATCACAGTCATGTGATATCAAAAACCCCTTATGCTCTTCTTTATTCATACTGGAAATTTTAAAATTTGACAAAAAGAAATGATTAAATGGATATCTTTTTACGAAATATTGATCCGGCTGCTATGCAAAAAATTAATAAATTAGTGAAAAAACACAAGGTGTCTCGTCAAAGGTTTTTAAAAGAACAATTTGGGTTGTTAGGTTTTTTAAAAGAGTAAACAGCATGAGAACAAAAGCTAGAAGGTGTCATCGATCAGAACTTTGAATTGATGAATGAATGTACGACACCAATGGAAAAGGTGAACAACATTCTAGGCGAAATGGTGGGGGATGTGGAGAAGTACTGGAAACAAAATGCCGCATGATTATACTCGAAAAAGAAACCGATTAATACATTCAACACTATATAGCGGAACATAAACTTCGTTTTCCTGAGGAAGCGATTATGAATATTTTTCAAAAGTATTGAGAAGAAAAAAGAAAGAAGGGGCGTTAGGTACTATTACGGAAACCGTTAGCGAAAATCTTCATGAGATGTCCTAAGAGATGAACTAAAAAACTTCGTTTAGGTACAAAGAGCGTAGATAAAAGCACACAAATTTTTATCATAACTATCATGGCATTATGACAACAAACCTTTAAGAAGCAGGTGTAACCAAAACCACAGAAAAAGTTGTAGAAAAAAGTATTTTGAAGCAACGCCAACAACAGTTGGGTAAGGAATATTCTAAAAGGAAAAGTAGTCTTAAGACTACTTTTCCTTTTTAATTGGGGGACATTTTCTATTTTTATGTTAAGTGACTATTTTTTAATTTAAAGGGATGATGTAGTAAATCTCTATAAATAATTAAAATTGAAACATCAAGTCCAGCATTACAAATTTTAATATCTATAATCTCAAAATTGTTATTTTGAAGAAAGTCACGCAATCGTTCTTCATATTTATCCAATGTGGTCGTTAAAACATGAATCTTTAATGTCCTAGAATTACCTAACATAAGATCATACACTTCTTTCTATATTTGTCGTATATTACAGTGTATGAAGCTTGTACAGAATGGAAACTGCAGTTTATATCTTTTTCTTTTATAAAAAGGATATATCTAAAGATGATTAATGTTTTCAACAAAATAAAAAGCTACCTCGCCAGTGGAAGCGAGGTAGCTCAAAATAGGGTTACGTTGAAATTTGTAAAAATAGTCTGGTTACAAATATATCATATTTGTATGTAAAATCAATTATTTACACCTTTTAGCATATGTATAAAAGGTGCGCTTTTTATACATTTTTCTGCTACTTAAGCCTTGGATAATCAGCGTTATATCAAGGATGTATAAAAAGCTGCATAATAAAGAACCTTTATCCTCATGGAAACTCCTCTACGCCAAGGGGTTTCTTTTCCCATGTGTTCCGGAAAGAGGCATTATGTTAACTACAAATGTATAGCATATACAGCGTAAAAACAGAAAAACTCCTGCTGTTGGCCAGGAGTTTTTTCAGTAACGTATCAAGGTATTAAAAGTGATATCTAACGTATCTTGAGTAGTTTGCTCAAAAAGTAAAATTTTATTCCCAATAGGCAAGTTACCGAAAGGGAAATAAAGGCATATGATGTAGTTCGAATAATTTTCGTCTCACACTTAGAATCCTTTTAACTTTATTTTTCATCTTCATAATTTACAAAGTCAAAAAAAGAAAAAACAATCTGTATTGGAAGACAGATTGTTTTTCCTTTTAAAAGAGAAATGGCTTTATCGAAGTGGTATTCCTAGAGCCTTCTCTAATAATATTCAAAATCTTTCTAGATAATGAATTTCAATAAAATCCATTATACTAACTAAACATATATATGATATACATCTAAAAACCAGAAAAACTCCCCCAAAGCGTTAAGGGAGTTTTTCTGCTACAATTATTTTACCAAAGGATTGAAGCCTTTCGGCGTCTTGGATAGTTTGCTCAAGAAATAAAATTTTATTCCCAATAGGCAAGTTACCTAATTGGGAACGAAAACATATAGTGTAGGAAGAATAATTTAGATTATGGAATCAGTAACTCTTAACCTCCGTTTTTTTGCGCCTTCCTGATTTATATAGTTAAAAACAAAAAAAGACTATTTCTCTTGATTAAGAAGAAGTAGTCTTTTTTGTACATAATCCAAATGTTGATTTGATACTTTATCATATTTTGAGTAGATGGCTCAAAACGTTTTTAAAATTATTATTGTCCAGCGTTTTGATTTTTCTTAGCTTCTGCTTGAGCGTTCTGTTTTTTTACTGCTTGTACATCTGTTTCACTAGCAAATTCTGTTCCGAATTTGTTAGACGCAGATGCAGCATTTTGTTGTTTTACTTTTGCAGCATTTGTTCCTGCTGAAGTTTTGCTTCGTTGTTGGTTGTTATTCATTACGATCACCTCCATAGGAATTAACGTTCCCAAAGGGTTCGTAACTATTCATTCTAAAAGCTTTTAAGGAATATATGATTGCCGATAACGGTGATTAAGTTAACTAACTTTGTATACCATATACAGCCTAAAAACAGGAAAAACAACTGGGTCCAATCAGTTGTTTTTCCTGTTTCATGAATGATAATCAATGTTTAGCTGACGTTACAGAGCGTCTTGAGTAGTTTGCTCAAAGTTTTAATAATAATTCCTCAAATTTACTTTCTTCTACATTAAATTCTAATTAATTACATAAAAAGACTTATATTGCAGGAAATTTGAAGAAATATGTCGAATAAATAGTATCAATTTCTAATGTTTTATTATTAAATGTTAGAGTTAGATTAATTCCGATTAGGAAAGTTGGAGGAATTGTGAGTGCTAAAAGAAGATAGTAAGCTTGATCAGGAATGGATAAGCCTTATGAAAGAAGCTTATCAATTAGGTCTTTCAATCGTAGAAGTAAAAGAATTTATATATTCAAACCAAAAAGAACCTGTTTCTAAGTGATTCAGGCCTTTTCGGCTTCTGATAAAATTCATTATGGTAACTAAACATATATATGATATATATCTAAAAAACAGAAAAAGACCATCTCTTCCCAGTTTAAAGAGATGGTCTTCTATTCGTTGAGTCAAAATCGTAAATGACCCTTTCACGGCGTCTTGAATAGTTTGCTCAAGTTACCAATAACTTATGTATTAAAAGAAAAACCCACCTGATTTGTCAGAGGTAGGTTTTTCTTTTAGAAAATCTACATGTGATTAGTTTACTCTAACTATTGTCTTTTATTCACAATGAAAAAAACTACTGGCTCATCAGGGACCAATAGCTTTTTTCGTGACGCAATTAGAAGTTAGTCGTGATGATTTATACATCTTTAGTAGTTTGCTCAAATGATAAAAAAATATTCGTAATGGGCAAGTTACCTAGATCTAAATTGACACATATTATAATTTAATTCCTATTATTGATGGCACTTGAGGGTAAAATCTATGGGATTAATAATTTCATTGGTTTTACTTTTGGCTATTATGATTATTTTAAATAGTACCGTGATTTCAGAAAAAATTTAATGACTAAGTTACTTTTAGAGCGAATTTAGAATACAACTAACACATAATTACTCATTTACAATCTGGAGGGAAATACAAATGCCATCTGTTGTAGGCGCAGTTAATATTAATAATTTATTGGGCTCAGCACCCACTGTTGAGTTTGGTGATTGCTTTAAGATTGCACCCAAAAGTACAGCTATGACTGAGGTAGGCGCTGGGTCAGGTAATACGGGTAACTTTATGAATGTTACTAATGAGAGAAATTCAACTAATACTAAGAGTGGAAGTATATTCAGTCAGAATATATCTGGTACTTTATAATTTGATTTATATAATTAAAGGATCTTTTTCAATAAAATCCATTATGTTAACTAACGTTGTAGACGATATACAGCATAAAAAGAGAAAAAACTCCTGCTGTTGGCCAGGAGTTTTTTCAGTAACGTATCAAGGTATTAAAAGTGATACCTCACGTATCTTGAGTAGTTTGCTCAAATTATTAGGCAGTATTCATACTAAGAAATTAATTAAAAAATAAGCCAATAAATAGATTATTTATTGCTTGTCCTGTTCTTTTTCAATACTAGTGGCAATTTTATTAATAGCTTCTGTTAAATGGTCTATTTTCTTTTCAAAGCGTAATAGAAGATAAAAAGTAACAACAATAGGAAAGCCAAAATTTCCAATAAGGTTAAGCCATTGTTCTATCTTAATTACCTCCTTTTAGATACCGTTATTTTATATAATATGCAGTCCAATTGAAAGCGTTTGGACATGTTCTAATATAAAAAAAGGCAATTTCCATTATGCTAACTAGCTTTGTATAACATGTACAGCTTAAAAGCAGAAAAAATTACTGTAGCTCGAACAGTAATTTTTTCGTGAATCCGATAGAAGTTTAAAGATCTCAATAAAAAATAGAAAGATGCTAAAATAAACATGGTCAATTTATAATATGCAAAGCAAAGATAAAGGTGAGGACAAGCGCTTGTTTTATATAAAACTTGTTCTATTTTTGTATCTCTTCCCTATAAGATTCATTAATTAGTTAATGTTACCCCGTTTAAGACATAATCCCATGTTACATTACTATTTGGATCGTTGGGAACGTTAACTACACAAGTTCTACTTAATCCCCAATCTACCTCGCTAATCCCTTGTAGACCTTCTATTGGATTAAGTATAAGAACTTTAAAGCCCCCCTTTGTTATCTGAGATAAGATGGATTCTAATTCAACTGCTTCTTGATAATTAGCTACCCATCTAACAAATAAAATGGATTGACTATTTTTAACCTTATCTAAAAATCTATCTATCCGATAGTTGAGTGTTTTTTTAAAAGGTGTATAAGCTAAAAACCAATGTTGATTCGGAATAATAGGGAAATCATGAGCAGAAAAAATATTATAAATGGTATCTAGTACTAGATAGGATTTTATTGGTTTATGGAGCCCTTTATCAGGAAAAACAAAAACCCCTTCATCAGCATACACAGAAACTCCCTTATCATTTATCACACGCATGTTTTTAAGTTCCATGAATCCATTGAATTTATTTTTCAACAATCTATTTACGTCGGAAAGGAATGGAGAATAATTCCAATCAAGTGGACTTGAGGTAAATCTTTTTAAATTAAGACGTTGAAATTGAAGAGCCGGATTACAGGCGCTTCCTAAACTAAACACAGCATCATAGGATCCTTTGATATCATGTAAGTTCAAATTAATCATTCTCCTACTTTTCTTTTGAGACTCTCCTATATAAGATGCTTAGTTGAGTAAATTTGCTTGGACAATTACTTTTATGTAAATCATATACATCCTAAAAACGGAAAAAACTACTGTTTGCCCCAAAAGTAGTTTTTTCGCTCGTCTGATAGCAATGTACAAGCCGAGATCTATTGGAAGAGCAAGGAGGTTGCTCAATATTATAGTATGCAAGGTAATGAAAAGGGTTTGGACAAGTGCTGGTGTTATTTTTTTATGGATAAATAATTTATATTTTTGATCATTTTATAGACATTAGTCTAAGCTATTTTACTAATTTTACATAGGATATCCTTATATCACATAAAGACATCCCATTTCATATTTCCTCACCAGGACCTGTTACTAAAACCGCCCAAGTAACAGGTCTTCTTATATAGGCTTCTTAAGCTATTAATAAGGACATAGAAATTGGTCAGGCGTGGATAATTCTACTTTCACCAGTTTGGGACGAACATTTTTCCTTCTTGTACATATTTTAAAAGTAGAAACGTATGGGGGTGAGGAATATGTGTTGTTTCGGAGGTTTTAGTGGAGGCTACGGTTACGGTTCAAGTGGAAGCTACGGTTTTGGTAGTAGTTTTGCTTTAATTGTTGTACTCTTTATCTTATTAGTTATCATTGGTTGTTCTTGTTTTAGTGGTGGTAGTTACTAAATAAGTATAGCTTGAAAATAGAAAAACCTACTGGGACGGAGGGAACCAGTAGGTTTTTTTGTTAAAAGAACAGGGATTCTTGATGCCTTGTAACATCTTGAGTAGTTTGCTCAAAAAATAAAATCTTATTTCTAATAGGCAAGTTACCTAAAGGGAAATAAAGACATAAGATGTATTCAAGTAGCTTTAGTCTCATACTGAGTATACTTTTAGACTGCCTTTTTCGACCTCCTGAGTTTGCAAATTAAAAAACAGAAAAAACTACTGTTCACCACACAGTAGTTTTTTCAACCTAACAGCAATAAAAGAACCGATCTATTGGAAGAGCAGGAGGATGCTCACTTTTATAGTATGCAAAATAATAAAAAGGGGTTGGACAAGTGTTGGAATTATTTAAGATTTCTATTATCTTTGTGTCCACTTCCTATAAAATCCATTATGTTAACTACATATGTATACCATATACAAGCCGAAAATAGAAAAAACTACTGAACAGGGATCAGTAGTTTTTTCTGTTTCTTGAATGGTCAATAGTTAGCTGACGTTGCAGAGCGTCTTGGGTAGTTTGCTCAAATTGTTAAATATTATTCGTATAGACAATTCACCTGAAAACAGGTCGATGAATAGAATGTAATCTGGATTCTTAGAATCATCCGTTTTTTGAGAAAATGCTCTCCTCAGGGTATTTATCTAAATATAAAAAACATTGGCTAAGACCTAGCCAATGTTTTTTATATTTGTTGTATCATTTGTTTTTTTATTATAGGCAGGTTACTTATGGTAAAGAACCTGAATATGCTGGAATTGATGAATTTATAAAGCTTTGATTTTTAAATCTAGTAAGTTGTTCTAAAAAGCCTTAAGATCAATGGTCTTAAGGCTTTTTAGATATAGTTCATCATTATATGAAAGTGGTCAATTCCAAAAAATAATACAGATCTCCCAGACGAATAATTTGTATAAACATGGGCGTTTAATTGGAGGTATAAAAGTGACTAATTTTCAATCATTCAGTGGAGTAATAACTATGATTAGCGATTTTGCCACAGGAATAAATGAAGAAGCAGGATGTAATAAATTAGTATCGGTAGATAATGGTTATGGGGCCCTAGTGAATTTTGTTATGACACCAGACACTTATGTTGTTGATTATGTAATGTTAACTGTAGGAGATAGAATAACAGGGTTTTATGGTATGGATGTAGCAGTACCCCTAATATATCCGCCACAATACCGTGCAGTTGTTATGGTTAAAGATACACCTTATCAAAATGTGAAAGTAGACTATTTTAATAGTCAATTGAAAAGCAGTGATGGTAAATTAAAATTGAATATTGCTCCTCCTACTCAGATTGTATTAAGAAATGGGCAAGCATTTACAAGGTACCCTTCAAATCGAAACTTAATAGTTATTTATGGACCTACAACGAAAAGTATTCCTGCTCAAACAACACCGTATAAAATAATTGTTGTTTGTTAGTAACACTAGTATAACTTGTACCAGTTTAAATTATATATTTAGACTGATGGTTTTATTTCATCAGTCTAGTGATTGCAATTTTGATAATTTAAAAACATGTAAATAAAATGACTCTTTTCGTATCTATACTAAATCACATGGAGAAAACAAAGAGCCAACTAATAAACCATCAATTAATATAAAAAGGGACTACCAAAACCAGGACCACCAAAACCTGGTCTTCCAATAAACCGCATATCTCCATGGGGTAACTGATTTTCTTGAAAATATAAATTAGGTAACAAGTGCATTTCTGAATTCATGACAAAAACCTCCATTTTTTTTTATCAAAGCAAGAATATGCATTTACCTAGTTTCCGTCTTGGGTGAATGTCCATGTTTCAGAAAAAATAGGTAGGAAGTAATGGTAGAGAAAAGCCTATTTTAAAAAAAAATGACGAAAAGACATTATACGAGCTATAGAGAAATATCCTATTTCTGGAGGTGAAATTATGGCGGTGGTTAAAGCTACAACTTCAGACATAGCTCTTTTAGCGAGACTCCTTAGAGCAGAGGGTGAAGGTGAGGGTGAAAAGGGAATGCTTCTTATAGGAAATGTAGGGGTTAATCGAATCAGGGCGAATTGCTCCGATTTTAAAGGACTGAGAACTATTCCACAAATGATTTATCAACCCCATGCATTTGAAGCTACTCAAAA
>Ga0209463_1001981_pt1 | contig 11770 bp, 9 predicted proteins | sample AgamicMgSfrz_FD_187169 | JGI IMG/M metagenome (GOLD analysis project Ga0209463, IMG submission 187169) | Agave microbial communities from Guanajuato, Mexico - Mg.Sf.rz (SPAdes) (version 2) | ecosystem: Host-associated > Plants > Phyllosphere > Phylloplane/Leaf | place: Guanajuato, Mexico... | reverse complement strand
CAAATTGCAGCTTCGCCTCACTAAGCATTTCTTTCATTTGATTAGCCGCAAGCAGTTCAGATGGATTAGGAGGAATCGGTCCGCTTGTTAACAAGTAAAGGTCCGGTACTTCTGTATTTTGAACCGCTTGTCCCAATGTTGATTGCTTTGTGAGGACATTCGTAAGCCCTGTGTGATTCTCTAGACGAAAAGTATAATGAGAAGTAGGTCTACGTAAATCAGCATCAACTAATAACACTTTAAGACCCTGCTGTGCATAAACAATTGCCAAGTTAGCTGCAGTAGTAGATTTCCCTTCAGCTTGTCCGCTTGATGTTAAGACAAGAGACTTAATTTCTTCATCAGCACCTGAAAATTGAATGTTTGTTCGAATCGTACGATACTGCTCTGCAACTGGATCTTTCGGACTATTATGAGCTAGCAAACGTCTTTTTAATGTCAACACTTTATCATTTTTTGAATTTTTCTTTTTACGAGCCAAGTGTCTCACCTCTTTGCGGTACGCGAGCAGTTACATCCGGACGCTGTACATTTGTTGCTTTTGGTACGTCTTTAATTGTTGTAATAACTCCCATCACTGGCAGTTCTAATAGATTTTCAATATCTTGCTCAGTTTTTAAGGTGTTATCTAAGTATTCCAATAAGAACGATAAACCGATACCAACCATTAACCCTACCACTACTGCAATCGCAATATTCATTAAAGGCTGAGGTTTCACAGGGCTTGCGCTTTCGCCAAGCGTTGCTTTTGACAGTACACTCACATTGTCCACGTTCATAATTTTAGGAACTTCTTTCTTAAATACAGACGCGGTTGTATTGGCGATTTCAGTTGCACGCTTCGCACTTGTATCTTGTACGACAATCTGTGCTACCTGAGAATTCTCTGCGTTTGTTACTTGAATTTGATCGCTTAATGATTGAGCGGATCCATCAAGTTTTAGTTCTTTTATAACCTTATCCAAAATAGCTGGACTTTTAATAATGTCATTGTACGTATTAATAAGCTGCACATTCGTTTGAACGGTTTGATTATTATATAATTGCTGATCATTTTTAGCTTGATTGACTAAAATTTGTGTTTTCGATTCATACACAGGTGTTAGGACAAAGAAGCTGATCACTGCACTTACGGTTGCTGCGATAATGGTAATCAGTACAATAAGCCAAAGACGCTTACGAAGCACTTGAAACAATTCTCGCAAACTAATTGTCTCTTCCATAGTTGACCTCCCAACTTAGTAACTTCTAAAAAATAAATCTACTGTTCATTATAGTTGACAAAACTTTATTTTTCTATATAGTTTTGTAAATTAAACGAAAGATTTACAGTTCCTACTTTTTCTTACTATCTTTATATCGACAATAAAATAAAATCATTTACTCGTATCATGATGATTTGCTCAATTGTATTTAGTCAATTTTCGCTTTCAGCGATTAATCCCTTTTCACATCAATTTCACACCAAAATAGAATTTTGTCTTTGGTTCAAGGCCGTGCTGGGAAATAGGAAACCATAATATCATTTTCAGAATAATATTTAGCAACACTAATTATCTATTTTACATTATAATAACTTACATACCAATTGGAAAATTTCTGCAGCCCTTCTTCTATCGATGTCTCTGGCTTAAACTCTACAGCTTGTTGTAATAAATCTGTAGATGCATAAGTTGCTGGTACATCACCTGGTTTAATAGGTTCAAATATTTTCTTAAATAATACCTCTCTGCCTAGAGCATTACTCAAACATTTTTCCAAAGTCTCAATAAAAACCATCAATTTCTCAGGATTGTTATTTCCAATATTAAACACTTTATGAAGGACGTTATTTTCTCCAACCGAAGGATTAGGAAGTAGACGCTCGATTCCTTCTACAATATCGTCAATATATGTGAAATCTCTATATAAGTCTCTCTCAAAATTACCGTTGTTAAATATCTTAATTGGCTCATCCGCAAAATACTTATTAGCAAATCCAAAGTAAGCCATATCTGGGCGTCCCAATGGACCATATACTGTGAAGAATCGAAGCCCTGTAGCTGGAATGTTATATAAGTGGCTATAAGTATGAGCCATTAATTCATTAGATTTCTTAGTTGCTGCATAAAGTGATACTGGATGATCAACAAAATCTGTTTCTTCAAATGGAACTTTCTTGTTAGCGCCATAAACAGAACTTGAAGAAGCATAGATTAGATGATCTACTGGATAATGTCTACATGCCTCAAGAATATTGTAGAAACCAATAACATTACTTTGCATATATACATCAGGGTTTTCAATTGAATAACGTACCCCTGCTTGAGCAGCTAAGTTTACAACAATGTTTGGCGTATACTCTTTAAACACATTTGTAAGAGCTTCTTTATTTGAAATGTCTACTTTCAGGAACGTAAACTTCTCATATGGCTCCAATTGCTCTAAACGAGTATGTTTAAGCTTTACATCATAGTAGTCATTAACATTATCAATCCCTATAACTGTGCATCCTTGTTCTAATAACTTTTTAGATAAAAAATAGCCAATAAACCCTGCTGCTCCTGTAATAAGATATGTTTTATTAGTGTCTAGTTGATTGTAGCTCACGTTCGTTCGACTCCTTCATGTTTTGTCTTTCTACTGTTTTTCTTCCAATAGAATGATACTCTACTTGTGCTTGTTCCATTTCATCTACACTATAGATATTTCGTCCATCGTAAACTAATGGTGTTCTCATTAGTTCCTTATACATGCTTGGCGTAATTTCTTTTACTTCACCCCACTCTGTAAAGATAAAGCAAACATTTGCATCTTTGATTGCCTTTTCAACATTAGACACGTAAGTAATACTTCCTCTTCCATGGCGACCTTCGGGATGTACTTTAGCAAAGTTGTCTGCTCCAACGGGATCAAATGCATAAATATCTGCACCTTGTTCTAATAATAAAGGTATATTTTCAAGAGAAGCAGCTTCACGTAAATCGTCTGTTCCTGGTTTGAATGTTAAACCTAGTACTGCAACTTTTAGACCGTTAAATGTAATAAGTCGGCGACTTGCTTTTTTATAAAGCATTGTTTTTTGCTCTTTATTTACACCAATAGCAGCTTGTACTGTTTTTAGCTCGTAACCATTTTGCTTCGCCAGATAATCTAATGCTTTTGTATCTTTAGGAAAGCATGATCCACCAAATCCAATACCTGCATTTAGGAACTTATTACCGATACGCTCGTCAAAACTCATTCCTTTAGCAACGTCTTGAATATCAGCTCCTACTAACTCACAAAGGTTCGCGATATCATTCATGTAAGAAATTTTCAATGCTAAGAAGTCATTTGATGCATATTTAATCATCTCAGCAGATCTTCTGTTTACTGAGACAATTGGAAGATTAAATGGTTTATAGATTTCTTGTAAAAGTTTCTCTGCCCATCTACTTTCTGTTCCAATAATAACTCTTTCTGCATGTAATGTATCATGCACTGCAGATCCTTGTGCTAAAAATTCTGGGTTTGATGCTACTTCTACTCTTACATCATTCACCAAAAAGTCCTGAATGAATTGCTCTACTTTATCGTTTGTACCTACTGGAACTGTAGATTTAACAACAACAAGGCAATCTTTTTCTACTGATTCAGCAATTTGCCTTGCAACTGTTGCAATGTAAGAAAGGTTAGCTGATCCGTCTGGTTGTTCTGGTGTACCTACGCCTATGAAGATAGCATCTGCATCTTTATAAGCCGATTGATAATCTGTTGTATAGTCTAGTCTTCCTATCTGATAGTTTTTTACCATTAAGTCTTGTAAATCAGCTTCGTAAATTGGAGAAATGCCTGATTTCATAAGTTCTACCTTATCTTGATCAATATCTACGCATGTTACTTGATGGCCCATCTCAGCAAAGCATACACCTGCTACTAGACCAACATATCCTGTTCCTGCAACTGCAATCTTTTTCATATTTATCTCCTCTGTGATTTTATAAGCTAAGCCCTGTGGTTTTATAAGCTAAGCCCTCTGATTTCATATTCTTCAAGAACTATTCCTATTGCTCCAATCAACCAGTTTTACTGACTTCACTTCTTAATCTATCCAATAGGAAAGATGTATTTTAAATAGCTATGATACTTTTGAAATAGTATTCTTAACAGTAAAAACCGTTCTTTTTACAAATTGTTTTTCTGGTATAAGGCATATAAGGTACAATAAAAATAGAATAGACATTGTTACCGTTCTAATATAAACAGAAGGGTCATTAAACAAAGTAGAATATATCACAAATAGGGCTAATACCCCTATTGCTCCAAAAAAAACAAATTTGATATTATTAAAAACTTCTTTAAAATTGACATCGAATATCTTCTTTGAATAATAGAAATGCCATATTGGTTGCGGAAAGTTCATTAATATTGCCTTAGCTAATACAAAATATATTACCCCAATTTCCCTGCAAAAATATACCCAGGAATATACATTATTAGGTTAATTAACATAATTAATGCGTTAATTCCAGGTTTTCCTTTTGCACGATAGGCTTCCCCATTTAATGAACATAATGCTTTAAACCCATAGGCTATACCTAAAATACTAATAATTATACCTATACCTTTCCATTGTGAGCCATAAATCGCGTTCCCAATTATATCTCCGAATAGAAGAAATATTACACCTATAGTAATTGAAACAAAAAACACCAATTTTTGAGCTTGTAAAAAATGTTTCTTGAACATATAATGGTCATTTTGCAATCTAGAAAGTGAGCTATATAACACTGGTGTAACAGGACTTACTAATAATAGCATTATGGCATTTACAAAGGAGGAAGCCGTGCGGTACAGTCCTAATTCGTTTGTACTAAAATACATTCCAATAATAATTGCATCTAACCAAACTACAAACCATCCCGCAATCCCTTCAATTATTGATAAGTAACCAAACGAAAATAATTCTTTGAAAATATTGAAATTAAAGTAAAAGGAAGGCTTCCAACGAGTGATACTCCAAAGCACTATAGTATTAGCAAGACTTCCAAAAATTTGTCCACCTATAATAGCCCAATATCCTAATCCCAGTATAGCTAATGGAATTGATAAAATTGTTGGAGCAACAACTGTAACTATTCTAACCCAAAATAATTTTTTGAATTTTAAATCCCTTTGAAATAGTGCTGTTTGAACCAAACTAAGTGCAGAAAATATTATTTGAAAAGCAAGTACCTTAACAACATTTGCTACCCTAGGTTCATTTAATAAATGTGAAAGTGGGTCAGCAATAAAAAAAACTATAAAAAATATGATTATTGAAAAGCACATATTAGCCCAGAATGTTACAGAGGAAATTTCTTCTATTTTATATTTTACTTCTTCTGTTTGAATAATAGCTTTATGTAAGCCCGAAGTCATAAATACTTGTGTAAAAGAGATAACCATTGTAGCAATCGTCACTACTCCAAAGTCATCTGGAGTTAAGAATCTAGCTAATATTATCAATGAAAATGGCCCAATTAACTTTGCACTTAATTCCGTGAATAAGGACCATTTGGATGCATTTGCTACTTTATTCGAAAAATTACTATTATCCATTGAACAGTTTTCACCTCAAACTTACTGTAGAAATTCAAAAAACATTTATTTAAAACACTGTTTTTATTAGCAAATATACACTTTATGGTAATCGATTACATTGACATAACTATAAATAAAATTTTATATCTAATTTAAAAAGATTTTATCTTTTCTATGAACCTATTCCTAAAATATTTAGATCTTATAATGATTGGAACAATCTTTTTTAATCCTTTAGTTATTCTTTTATTTTTTAAATCACGTAAACCTTCTTGGTAAAGTGAATAATAACGATTGAAATCTTTTACTGTTCTTTTATTATGTATTTTCTGTATATATTCAGCATATGTGTCATAGTCATAATCATCAATACCAGTTTCTCGATATTTTAAAAATATCTCTTTTATATACTTAATAGTATGAATTTGTTTCAACTTATTTTTCCCCGTTATGCTATTACTCCTAATTCTATAATACAAAAGCTTCTCTGGCATCATATGAAAAGTACATTTATTGCTAACCATTCGCAACCAAAGATCATAATCCTGAGCACATGGGAAATTTCTGTAACCTTTCATTTCCGAAAAAACACTAGCCTTCATTATGACAGTAGGATGATGGACGACGTTCTCTGTAGGTAACATTTTTATCAGATCTTCATTATTAAATATCTTGACGTCTCTCTCTAATACTTTCCCGCTCTCATTTATAAAATAGTAGTTACTACACACCAAATCATAGTTATTTTTTTGAATTATCTCCAACTGTTTTTCAATTCTGTTGGGCACAGAAATATCGTCTGCATCCATTCTTAAAAAGTAACTTCCCTTCGCTATGTTAGCAGCTCTATTTAACGATTCAGCTAAACCTATATTCTCTTCATTAAATATAGCTTTAATCCTGTGGTCTTTTTTTGTGTAAAAACTAATAAGTTCTTTTATAGAATTATTATCGGGATTGTCATTAACAATAATGAATTCAAAATCACTATATGTTTGTTTTAGAATTGAATCTATAGAAGTACGCAAATCTACTTCGTCTTCGTTATATACACTCATTAATATACTTATCATTGGCATAAGCTATTTTGTTCACTTCCTATAGTAATTGTATTTTTAATTAACTATATTAATTATTTAAACTTCTTCTTTACTATTTGTTATATTCTTTTGTTTCCTAGTAACCCAGAGAATTATTAATATTATAATAGTAGCCTTACTAGTTAATAGGGAATACTTCATTGTACTGGATATAATAACTCCAAACATGAAAATTAAAAGTAATATACTACGATTATTTCCCTTCTTTGAACTATTTTCTAATATAGCACATAAACCTGAAATAAACGCTGTTCCAATAGCTATTCCAATTACCCCAAAGTCTCTTAGGAAATTATATAAAAATGTAGAATTATTATTGTACATCACTACATTCGAATAGGCTCCTATATTAGAGAAGGGCTGCATATATATGTTGAAATGGTATGATGGAGTATCTATATTCAAATGGAATAAGAACTTTAGTAATAATGCAACGGGTTCTACTATGAATGCAAAAGTCATTCCCCCGTGTGTGTAATCTAATAAGCCATATTGTACAGGATGATCTAGTATCACTTGTAAATACGATAATGAACCTACAAAATATAACACTACCATTCCTAATACCCCTGTCTCTCCAGTTCCTCTCCCAATCGTCACCATAATTAAAGTTATCATTCCCAAAATCAAGTATCTTTTCTTTAATCGTATACGAAATGTCTTATATTTTTGCAATAGTAAATATGCTGCTACATAGTATGCTATAAAGTTCATAATTGAATATCTTCCACCGTAAGTAATTGTGTAAAGGACTATACCTGCAATTGCCCATTTTAAAAGTTTTTTCCTTCCTTGGATTATTTCGGCTGCGGCAATTACGGCTGTGGCATCAAAAATAGCTCCAACTACTACTCTATTAATAAAAATGCTGATATCCGAACCACTTGCTAATTCAAATATACTTCCTCTATAGTTACTAAATCCGCTTTGCATTATACCTATACAAGCTTGAAAAAATAAAGGTGCAATTATTAAAAAAGCTATTAAATTTAATATATATATATATGAATAATTGACCTTATATTTTAGTAAGGGAATCTCCTTCGCCTTACTACTTACACAAAGAAAAAGGTAAATAGAATTAAAAACAATAATGGAAATCCATATAAATATATGGATCTGTATACTTGGCTTTACTATCTCAAGAAAATCAAGCTTTGATAATAATCCGACCAAGGACCATAGCAATGTATATAGGGTGTTAATTTTTAGAAAAGAACTGAATTTCAGAAAAGTTATAGAGAAGGATAGAAATAGCAAAAAAATATATACAATAATATCCAATTTCATTCTCCTATCATTATCTCATTAAAAATTGGAGATATTTAAATAATATTTTTCACAATAACTTTTGGTAAATAACTTAGAAGATATAATATATATACCTTCTTTTTATTATAAGTTGTATCTAAGTACCTTTGTAACAATGCTCTAGCTTCTTTTTTTCTATGCATTATTAATAAGTATTTTCCTTTGGAGGAAATTATCGCTATCATGTATTCTCTAAAACTATGCTTATTAATAACCAATTCCTTATTTTTTTCATAAAATTCTTCAGCAATGTCTGAAAAAGAATCTTTAATGTTAAATTTCGTCCTTGATAAACTATTTGGAACATCTCTATAGTAGAAAGCCCCTGTATAACTGGTATACGCTACTTGATACTCTAAGGCAATTTGTGTCCATAAATACAAATCCTCTCCTCTTTTATATTCAGTACAAAACCCACCTAACTTCATAAAAACATCTTTCTTAATTACAACGCATGATGTAAGAATTGCCTTATAATCTAGTGCAAATTGGAAATAGTCCTTTATTAAATAAGTATCCCACTCTATACTTTGATTTGTTTTATTGGTTTCTACCCTGCTTTTCCCTACCTTATAATTAGTATAATAAGCACTTGCACTCGGATAGGATAGGATAAGTTTGTTTATAGCTTCTAAGAACTTAGGTTCCCAAATATCATCTGCATCAATAAATGCTATATAATTATTCTGAGCATGCTCAACACCTAAGTTTCTGGCGGAAGATACCCCCTTATTTTCTTGAGAAACTATTTTTATCCGTTCGTCATTAAAACTTTTCACAACTTGTATACTATTGTCTGTAGACCCATCGTCAACAATGATAACCTCAAAATTAGAAAATGTCTGATTCAATACAGAAGTTAAAGTTCTACTGATATAACTTTCCTTGTTATATATAGGTATTACTATTGAAAACATGTTCCTACTCCTTTCATGTTTCTAAAATTACTATTAAATCCTACTCCCTGTATAGTTAATTAAGCATAACATTTCCAATACAAGAACGATTCATATTTGCTAATTATTCTTAATAAACAATACAGAAATACAAAATATGGATCTAAAATAAAATATTTACACTCGCGCAGTACTTATTTAAAAACACAAGTTAAAGTTAATGTTCTTATAATCATTTCTAAAAGAGAAGATTAATCTGAGAGTTATTATGTAAATGAATCTCTTGCGTAATACCTGTTTGTTCTGTTACTGAGGAAATGTAAAATTTTCCCCGAGAATATAATCAAAATTATCTGGTTCAAATTGAACATACCCAGTCCATGGATAAAAAGTTAATTCACCAAAATAAACTTTTCCATTAACCCAATACAAGTCAACCCTCACAAATGGAAAATCTTCAGAAAGGATATTTGCTATTCTTAGCATTTCTTCTAAACCAGCTGGCTTATCTACACTATCCCCAAAATTGGAATGGTCTGTGCTTACGTTAATAAAGTTCCAATTCGTATCATAGATATTTCGTTTATGATTAGTATGCCTATCAACATCAAATATAATATATTTAGCTTCGCCATTAAAACACAAAAATTTATAATCGCTTATCCCGTCAAATGAATCTGATTCATTCTCTAAATATTCTTCTACTATAATTTTAGGAACAATATTCTTATATGACCATTCTCGTCCTGCAGAGTAGTTGTTACGTTTTAACCACTTCTTAACAGAAGATTTAATATCATCAATATCTAACAATGATTTATCCGTGCATAAAATATTTGTTCCACTACCATTAGTAGTTTTCATAACAAACTTTGAAGGTAAAGACCCTAAGTCAACCTCATCAGCACAATTATAAGTTGCATACAATTTATTTAATATATGTTCTAGTCCTTTAGACTCAACATATTTACGCACTTCATATTTATCAGCACATTGGGTCATGAGAGGTGTTCTATAATGAACCTTGTACCATTGAATTTGCTCTGTCCATCGTTTCGGTTCCTTTAAATTCAATTTTCTTCCCATTTTGATCTTATACTGTAGCTTTAACATTGTTGAATCTGGTATAAATCTCAAATAATGCAACAACTTAAATCTTAGTTCTTTGTTCTTAATATATTTTTTATAATCCATTTCTCATCACCCTAAAGTTTCTTTTATTACTTCTAAATAGGAGTTTACTACAATATCTCTACTAAATTCCTTCTCTACCTTTTCTCTTCCTAGTATCCCCATTCTTTCTCTTTCTTTATTATCCAAACTTAAGAACATTTCAATTTTCTTAATTAAATCTGAACTATCCCTCTCTCTAACTATATAACCTGTTCTTTCTTTTTCAACAATCTCTTTGCAACCACTTCTATTGGTAGTAATAAGGGGTCTCCCACAAGCGGCACTTTCTAGTAACACATTAGACATACCTTCAGGATAAAAAGTAGGATGAATCGTACAATGCGCAAACTTATGAAATTCTCTTACATCACTTTGCATACCATGGTACTCAATAATTCCCCTACCTTGCATCTCTTTTAATTTTTTCTCGTATTCATCCTCGCAAAACCCTAAAACATGGAACTTAGTATAGGGATATTTATCTCTTATAAATTCGGCTGCTTCTAGATACTCATTGATCCCCTTCTCTTTCATGACGCGAGCAATAAATAAAAAATGGACCTCCCTAGTTTGGGGATAATCTAAGCGAGAATAATGCCTCAAATTAACCCCTGATCCTGGAATCAGTTTCTGATTATAAATAGAGATTTTGCTACTTAAAAACTCTTTATTCTCTTTATTTTGAAAGAATACACAATTAGCTTTTTTTAGAGAAGCTTTGTATAGTCCTAGGGTTATCTTTTGAAGAAGCCCCCCATTTTCTACTGCAGTTCCTAAGCCTGTAATATTAGGAATATACGGTACTCCATTTATTCGACACATAATTCCACCATATACATTTGGTTTAATTGTATAGGTCAAAACTATGTCAGGTTTAATACTTTTTATAATTTTTTTATATTTCCATAATAATTTTAAATCCGTTATTGGATTTGTTCCTCTTCTACTAATTGGTGTATTAATAAATTCACACCCTATTTTTTCTAGTTCAGAGATGTGTTTTCCATAGGGAAGAGATATATAAACTTTATATTTTTGAACTAATTTTTGTATTAGCTCCTTTCTAAATTTATACAAACCAATATCATTATTTGCTAATATAAGTATCTTTCTCATTAATTTATACCCCTACCTTAAACCTAGAATAGACTGGCTCATACTCTATTCTAATCAATTAAATTACTCTTTTAGATTTACAAAAGGTTAATATTGACCTTTCCTTTTCTCCTCTATAAATAACCTAAAACTGAAATAAGTAATGCATTTTATATAACAGTCCTTTATTAAAAGGTAATTTGATTAAGATTATATGCTTTTTATAAACCATCTGCTTTAGAGCTGTTACCTTTAAATGCTTCTACTGTAGCAGCATTCTCCGAATTAATGCCTTCACGAACAAAAACTTTCTTAATTGTAAGAAATATAATTTTAATATCTAATAAAAAACTTACATTTTCTACATACTTTACATCTAAATTAAACTTTTCTTCCCAACTAATAGCATTCCTACCGTTCACCTGAGCTAATCCAGATAAGCCCGGTCTTACCTCATGACGACGTTTTTGATATTCGTTGTATAAAGGTAAATACTGAACGAGTAATGGACGAGGACCAACTAATGACATATCACCTTTTAAAATATTAAACAACTCAGGTAATTCATCAAGAGACGTTGATCTTAAAAACTTTCCAAACTTAGTAAGCCGTACGTCATCCGGCAAAAGTTCTCCATCCTCATCTCGCTCA
>Ga0209463_1001979_pt1 | contig 11771 bp, 10 predicted proteins | sample AgamicMgSfrz_FD_187169 | JGI IMG/M metagenome (GOLD analysis project Ga0209463, IMG submission 187169) | Agave microbial communities from Guanajuato, Mexico - Mg.Sf.rz (SPAdes) (version 2) | ecosystem: Host-associated > Plants > Phyllosphere > Phylloplane/Leaf | place: Guanajuato, Mexico... | reverse complement strand
AAAAGTAAGGAGAATGAGAGATGGATATATACTTATTAATCGTCACGTTACTTGCGATCACAATTGTTATTTTAGGGGTATCATGGTGGAAATGGCATGCATTTATTAGTTTAACAGTTGCGAGTTTGTTTTTAGCTATTATGTCTGGACTGAACTTAACGAAAATAGTGGCTGCCTATGAAACTGGTGTTGGTAGTGTACTAGGACATTTAGTTGGTATTTTGGCACTTGGAACTATATTAGGGAAAATGATGTCTGATTCAGGGGCAGGCATGCAAGTTGCAGATTTCTTTATTCGATTTTTCGGCGTAAAAAAATTACCTTGGGCTATGTTATTTGCAGGGTTTGTTATAGGGATTCCTGTCTTTTTTGAAGTAGGGATCGTCATTTTATTACCACTTGTTATTTCCATTCGAAAAACGACGAAGCAAAATATATTATTAATTGCGTTACCTGTTATTGCGGGATTATCTATCGTACATGGGCTAGTACCACCACATCCAGGTGCCATGACAGCAATCGGTATTTATAACGCGAACTTAGGAAAGGTACTTTTATATTCATTACTTATCGCGTTACCAACGGCTATTATAGCAGGGCCAATATTTGCAAAGTGGGTACATAAGAGGGTTATACCGGAAAATGAACCGGAGCTTGTTCGAGTTACGACAGTATCAACTGATTTGCCAAGTCGTAAAGTATCATTCTTTATTATTTTATTACCAGTTGTATTGATGATTTTATCAGTAGTTGCACCATATATTTCATTACCGGAAAAGTTAACTGAATTTTTTGTTTTTATAGGGAGTCCAGTAATCGCTTTACTTATTTCATGTTTCGCAGCATTTTATTTACTTGGAATAAGACAAGGAATTAATAAAAAGATAATTAAAAAATTAACGGATGAAAGTTTATTACCGGTCGGCTCCATTATCTTAATTATTGGTGCAGGCGGTGGATTTAAACAAATATTAATTGAAAGCGGCGTTGGAACGGCTATTGCACAAATGGCAGAACATATTTCGTTATCACCAATTGTATTAGCTTTCATGGTAGCTGGATTAATTCGAATTGCAACAGGTTCAGCGACAGTCGCACTAACGACAGCAGCAGGAATTGTTTCACCGGTTATTCAGCACATGTCTGGTGTGAATTTAGAGCTTCTCGTTATTGCAACCGGTGCAGGTTCATTAATGTTTTCTCACGTAAATGATGCAGGCTTCTGGCTTGTAAAAGAGTATTTAGGATTAACGGTGAAGGAAACATTTAAAACGTGGACGGTGCTGGAAACATTGTTGTCATTTATTGCATTCGGTTTTGCCCTTTTGTTGAATATGTTTCTTTAAAAGATACCTGAATAGGTATCTTTTTTTTGATTAAGCCCAATTGCTAAAACAAGCCCGTTTTTAGGTAAGCCAAGCTTCCTATTCGCCCTGAAAACATAATATAAATGGAATCCCCTCATTTAGAACAAGAGGAACTTGTTATGAATGATACTAAAGGAGGAATAGGGTAATGAGCGAAAAGTGTGAACACAGACATGATGATTGTAACCGCAGAAATGGTTGCGGAGGCGGTTTTGCGCTTCTAATCGTATTGTTTATTTTATTAATTATCATCGGTGCTAGCTGCTTCGGCGGAGGCGGCTCTTGTGGATACGGTGGTTACGGCGGTTATGCTGGCGGCTATGGTGGATATTGCTGCTAATTAAAAACTATTGAAAATGGCCTTGTGCAATACGCACAAGGCCATTTTATTCATATTTTTATATGCTGTGATAATTTATTAATGTACAGAGAACGGATTAAGAAGAAGAAAATGATCTCGATAATCCCGAAAAAGGTGAGTACGATACATGTCTCTTTTAGTAAGGAGAAAGAAAACATGCTTTGTAAAAACTTAACCGCAAATAACGTGTGAACACCAGCAACGATGTAAGGAACAAAAAATAAAATTCCTAATTGAATGGTTGCAGAGCGAAACATTTCTAATTCAGTTAAGCCAAGTTTTGTAATCGTAATATACTTTTGTCTTTCAGTTGTTAAGTCATTATACATACGGAAATATAAGACACTAGCCGCACCGATAAAGAAGATAAAACCAAGAAATGCCCAAATAAAGAATTGAGCAACTGCATTTCCTTTACCGTAAATGAGTTCATCCGTAGCCGTATGTATGAAGAAAGGAACTTGAGCGTTCTCTTCTGTATGCTTTTTGTAGAACTCACGTGCATCACCACTAATAACACGTAACATATTTTTGGTTGGAACTATTGCATTTTCCCAGTTTTCTACGAAGTAGTTATAGATTACGGTTGTCTCAATATGAGGAATCATATTATCAAATACATAATCTTGTACGACAGCTAAATGTGGGAATGCAAAGGATGGTTCGATTCCCTTATTAATAAACCCTTTAATATGAAATTCTTTTTTATTAGACCCGAGTGTAATCGTATTTTGCTTTGCAAATGGATTAGATACGAGATCGAGAAGTTCTGGTGAGTGCCGAGAAATAATATAAACTTCTGTAGAATCGATTGTTATTTCCGGTCTTTTCAATTGTTTAGCAATTGCGTTATAATCACTCATCTTCATAAGCATAATATCTTCTTTGGAAGCTGTATCTTTTAATACTGTAAACTTATATTTTTTGTACTGAAAATTACTAGTTGTAAGCTCCGTTTCAATTGTAGAAATATGCTTTTGTTCAAGGGAATTGTCACCTTCTGATGTATAAGTGAAGGGGACGGGATATCGCTCTAGTACTGATGCCTTCGTATTGTTATTAGCGGCGAATAACCCAATAATAATTGTAAATGCAAGTGCAGATAGCATAGAAACGATAAAGAGTACGTTAATATTACTACGGGTACGAGCAACTAAGTCCGAAATCCATAACATATTTATTTGTTTCAAATAAAACTTTCTACGCTTCTTTAAAATATAGATAAAAAGAAGAAATGTTTGTGAAAAGAATAAATATGTCCCGACTACTACGAGCGGTAAAATAGATAACATAATAAAAAAGACAGATCCATTTTGCACATTTTTTTCCGTTACGTAGCCTCGCGGATAACCAGCGATATAATAGCATAGCCCTAAACAAATTAAAGCAAATAAAGAGATGAGTATAGATGGTCTTTTTTCAGCTGGTATTTTCTTGTTCCCTTTAATAAGGTGGGCTGTTTTTCGAGTACGAATAAACATTGGTGTAAACGTAGAAACGATTAAAAATAAAATGATAAACGTTACGGTTGTCACGATAATCGCTTCTGTTGGCCAATATAAATAGAGACCTTTAGCACTTGTTAATTTCGAAGTGACTAATAAGAAAAAGTTAGAAAATACAAGGCCACCTTGAATGCCGATAAAGATAGACAATATCCCGATTATCATATTTTCAGTAAATAACAGTCTTTTTAATTGTCGCTGTGAGATACCGAGAATTGTGAGTATCCCGAATTGCTGCTTCCGTACATTTAAAAATGTTCCAATTGAATATAAGAGAAAGAAGAACGAGAACATAACAATCACAAGCTGTGCTGTACTAGCTAAGTTCATTAGAGGATCACGTTCTTGAAAGTTTTGTACACTCTGTAACCGCGGGTGATACGCGTATACAGTAAATGAAAAGAAAACCATGATAGAAAAGGCACTACTGACAAAGTAGGCGAAATATGCTTTCGAATTACGCGAGACATTTTTAAATGCGAATTGCCAAAATGTCATCCACGTCTTCCTCCTAATAACGCTAGAACATCTAATATTTCTTGATAAAATTTCTCGCGATATAATCCGCGGTGCAGTTCATTGTAAAGCTCGCCATCTTTAATGAAAATAACACGGTTACAATAACTTGCTGCAAACGGATCGTGCGTAACCATTAAAATCGTTGCATCTTCTTCTTTATTTAATTTCGTAAATAACTCCATTACGTCAATTGCCGCTTTTGAATCTAAGTTTCCTGTCGGTTCGTCGGCTAGTAGAAGTGAAGGATGATGAATAACAGCACGTGCTACTGCGGTACGCTGTGCTTGTCCTCCAGAAACTTCAAAAATACGTTTGTCCAAAATATGATCAATTCCAAGCTTTTTTGAAATGTTATCAAGCTTTTCATCCATTTCTTTTAATGGAACATTATCTAATGTTAAAGGTAGTACGATATTTTCACCGATTGTTAGTGTATCTAGTAGATTAAAATTTTGGAAAACAAATCCTAACTCTTGGCGGCGGAAAATGGCTAACTTCTCTCTACGAAATGTGTGCGGTTTTTTTCCATTAATAACGACATCACCAGAAGTAGGGGAATCAATTGTAGAAATAACGTTTAAAAACGTAGATTTACCGCTACCAGATGGCCCCATGATAGCAACAAATTCACCTTTATCTACGTGTAAATTTATATTTTTTAAAGCGGTATGAGGTACTTTTCCCTCATACACTTTTGAGACGTTTTTTATGTGTAATACTTCTTCCATAATAATCACCTTTCTATTCTCTAAAACTTAATGTGTTGTGATAATTTTTGCATATAGAAGGAACGAATTAAAAGGAAAAATAGAATTTCAACCGTTCCAAAAATCATAAGTACGACTGTAATCTCAGCGAAAAACGAGAGATGTAATATTTCTTGTAGCATCTTTGTCGCAAACATCGTATGGATCGATGACATAATGTAAGGCACGAAGAAAAGAATCGCAAGCTGAATTGTCGCTGAACGTTTCATTTCAGTCTCAGTTAAGCCAATTTTCGTAATCGTTATATATTTTTCTTGCTCATTTGTTAAATCTGTATACATTCGGAAGTAAAGAACACTGCCAGCACCGATAAAGAAAATAACCCCTAGGAAAGTACCAATTAAGAAGAACGAAGCGACATTTAGTTTTGTTTTATATAGAGAATCGCTCGCTTCACTTGCATGGAACGGTGGATGCTCTGCTTGAATCGCTGCATTGTCGTTATCGATTTTTGTTATAAACGCTGAACCGATATTATGTGCTTTCTCCCAATCTGTAACCTTGAAGTTATATACACTCATTTGTTTGGAAACGGTGGATAAGGCTTCTACATTTTCATCAGATAGTATGAGTACTTGGTATATTAAGCTGTTTGGGAATGGGTTATAACTTTTATATTCTTTCACTTGTAGTTGTAAATTGTTTTGAGTAAGTGTAAGAGTATTTTTCTTGTCTTTATTGTGAAGTGTTCCAATAACTTGATCATCTAAGTCTTTCATAAGGATATAAGATTCATTCTTATTCACCGTGAGTTTTTCCCAATTTAACGCCTTAGCAAGTACATTATAGTCACTTTGTTTAATTGCGTAATAGAGCTGTGTGTTATCTTCAGCTGAAGATACTTCATATATATCTGTTTTAAATTTTGTATAAGTAAAGTGCTCTTCATTAAATTTCTGCTCTAACCAGTTTAAATGTTCATCAGCTAATGTATTTTCAGTATGTGATAAATAAGTAAACGGGAAAGGGTTTTGTCTAATCGCATCAAACTTTGTAAATTTCCCGAATCCATATAAGAATGTAATCATTGTAAAAGCGAGCGTCGATAGCATCGCCACAATAAAGAGCATATTAATATTCGTACGAATGCGTGATGCTAAATCAGAAATCCAAAGCATATTAATTCGTTTCATATAAAACGTTCTTCGCATTTTTAAAATACGAATAAGTAAAAAACTAATTTGTGAAAAGAAAAAGTATGTTCCAGCTGCAATAAGCGATGGGATGACAAATATACTAGAGATGGCATATAAAAGCCCAATGATGTCACCTAGCGACATAAAATACAGCGGATTTGCGGCTAACGCATATCCACATATTAAACACATCGCACCAAATAGAGAGATGAGAACGGATGCTTTTCTTTCTTTTTGTTTTGTTCCTTCTTTTAAAAGACGTACGGCTTTTCTCGTACGAATGAGCATGGGTGTAAAAGATGATACGAGAATGAAGAGCCCAAGAAAGATGATGATAGTTAAAACGATAGCACTTGTAGGCGGATATAAATATAAACCAGGTACGTGTGTAATTTTGGCGGTAACTAATAAAAAGAACTGTGAAAAGACGACTCCAAGTTGAATGCCAAAAAATATAGAAAGAGCACCAATTAACATATTTTCTATAAATATGAGTCGTTTTAATTGTTTTTGAGATATGCCAAGTACTGTTAAAATCCCGAACTGTTTTTTTCGTACTTTTAAAAACGTACCGATTGAATACAGTAAAAAGAAAAATGAAAAGAACACAATGACAACTTCTGAAATTGTCATTAATATGTTCAGAGAATAATTCACGTCTGTCATATGCAATTTAGGATGAAATAAATAAACTGCAAATGAGAAAAAGATTGCGATGGAGAACGCACTGCTTACAAAATAGGCGAAATAAGCTCTGGCGTTCCGCGTCACGTTTTTAAATGCAAACTGCCAAAATGTCATTCACCTAGCCTCCTAATGGGGTGAAGATGAGAAGAGCATAAGAAATACTCTTTTCATCAAGTTTGTTTTAAATATTTTGTCCACTCGTGTACTGTGATAATTTTTGCATATAAAGTGAACGAATAAATAAGAAAAATACGATTTCAACGAATCCAAAAATAATAAGAACGGCTGAAACTTCTTTGAACAGAGATAAACCAATTACATCTTGTAGCATTTTTGTTGCGAACATTGTATGAATGGATGCCATAATGTACGGAATGAAAAATAAAATACTAAGTTGAATGGTTGCAGATCGTTTCATCTCTGTATCTGTTACACCGATTTTAGAAATCGTTATATATTTCTCTTGTTCGTTCGTCAAATCCGTATACATTCTAAAGTAAAGAACGCTACCAGCTCCAATGAAGAAGATAACTCCTAAAAATGTCCCGATTAAGAAGAATGCGGCACTACCAGATGTTATTTTGTATAACGATCCTGCTGATTCAAAGGATCGAATAAGAGGTCCTTCATACTGGGATTTATTTCGATCTTTTTGCACCTTTTCTATAAAATTATCAGCAATTTCATATGTCTGTTCCCAGTTTTGAATTTTGTAATTGTATGCTGATATATGTTTTACGGTGTTAGGTAAGTTATTTACGATAATATCAGGCAACACTATCGTTTGATATGAAAAGTCAGATGGGATTGCGTTTACATGCTCATAGCCTTTCACTCGTAATTTCGTATTTGTACTAGAGAGTGTAATGTAATCTCTTTTGTAGCTTTGCTCAAATTCGTTGAATATGGTGATATAAGATGTCCCTGTTAGCACATATGCTTCGTTATCATCCATAAATAGTTGTTTCATTCGTAAAGAATCTGCAAGTTTGTTATAGTCACTTTGCTTAATTGCGTATACGTCATTATAAATGGCTATATCTTTATCTTCTTTTAGTGGTGTTTCATATATATCAGCTTCTATTTTTTGATAAGGGAAATGCTCTTTTTGTAATTGTTGCTCAAGCCAATTTAAATGCTCTGTAACAAAAGGGTTCGCATCATAAGAAAAATAAGAAATTGGAAAAGGAGAAGTTCTATTAACTTCTAGCTTAATAAATTTCCCGAATCCATATAGAAACGTAATCATTGTGAAAGCGATCGTAGATAGCATCGCTACAATAAAAAGCATATTAATATTCGTTCGAATACGGCTCGCTAAATCCGAAATCCAAAGCATATTAATCCGTTTCATATAAAACTTCCTTCTTTTCTTTAAAATATAAATCAGTAAGAAACTAATTTGTGAAAAGAAGAAATATGTTCCGATTGTAACAAGCATTGGGATAACGAAAATACTTGAAACCATATATATAACACCGATTTGCGGGCTTACTGATACGAAATATTTAGGATTTCCAGCTAACGCATAACCACCAAATAAACAAATCGCACCAAATAATGAAACAAGTATGGATGGTTTTCTTTCTTTTTGTTTTCCACCATTTGTTTTTAAAAGGTGTACCGCTTTTTTTGTACGAATAAGCATTGGTGTGAATGCAGATACAATGATAAAAAGACTAAGGAAAACAATGGTTGTTAAAATAAACGCGTTAGTAGGACCGTATAAATATATTCCTGGAACATGCGTAAGTTTGGCTGTTACTAATAAGAAAAATTGAGAAAAAACAACTCCAAACTGCATGCCGAAAAAGATAGATAAAATCCCGATTAACATATTCTCCATAAAAACAAGACGATGTAATTGTTTTCTCGATATTCCTAAAATGGTCAAAATACCAAATTGTTTTTTTCTAACTTTTAAAAAAGTACCAATGGAATATAGTAAAAAGAAGAAAGAGAAAAATACAATTACTACTTCTGAAAATATCATTAATCCTGAAATTTCAGAGGTCATGCTAAAATTTTGTAATTTCGGATGAAACAAATAAACAGCAAATGAAAAGAACACAGCAATGGAAAAGGAACTACTTACAAAGTAAGCAAAATAAGCTCTTGAATTACGCGTTACATTTTTAAATGCAAATTGCCAAAATGTCATAGATTATACCTCCGGCTAGAAGATATAGAAGTAGTTGTATTGCAAAAAATGTATGAGATTGAGTTCTCATACATTTTGCTTGCATATGTTACGATCATGCTTCGGTCACCTTCTCCGTATGTTCTGCTTGATTATTTGCAGCGTTGTGGAAGATGATTTTAATCGTCGTTCCTTTACCAACTTCAGAATCTAGTTTGACAGAGTGACCTAAATAATCACAAATTTTACTTACAATATAAAGTCCCATACCAGTAGATTCTCCGAATGCGCGACCGTTTTTCCCAGTGTAAAATGGTTCAAATACTCTTCGAATATCTTCTTGTGGAATACCAACACCTTCATCACGAACTTCTAAAATAATATCTTTTCCGTTTCGGTAAGCAGATAAGAAAACTTTCTTTCCGCGCTCACCAGAGTAACGAACAGCATTTGTCATTAACTGATAGATGATAAATTTTAGCCATTTCGCATCAGAAGCAACTTTTAAATCAGAATGGACTTCTAAAACAGGGAAGACACCATTACGAATGAATAGTTCTTTTAATCCGTTAATATTTTTTGTTACCGTATCTTTTAATGAAATCGTCTCAACATGGAAATCTTCATGGAAGTTATTTAACCTAGCCATGTATAAAGCCATATCAAGCCCTTGGTTTAGACGCTCTAATTCTTTTTTAAACTTTGGAATTAAATGCTCGTCTTCCATTTCTAGCACCATAAGCTGCATAACAGAAACAGGTGTCTTCATTTGATGTACCCAGTGGTTAATGAATAATTGATGTTCTTGTTGTTTTACTTCATACGATTGTAGTTCTTTTTGGAAGAGACGGTATTGCGTGCGCACGAGTTCATTTACACCGTGAGGCATCGGAGCAGTTGCTCTTTCAATAAACGCATCTTCCATTTTCTCTGGTTGCTCGCTTAATCTATGGTACATTCTACGATTGCGAACGTAACGGTAAGCGAGGAAACAAATAAATAAATATAAACTTAAAACGACGAAATAAAATTTATTGTTTTGAAATCCATCTACTGCATCATAAAGAACGAAAATGATACCGAAGTTTAAAACGTACAGTAGGAAAAATGCAAAATGATCACGTAAAAATAGCTTCATGCTTATTCACTCCAAGTTGCGTTAAAGCGATATCCAAGTCCACGTACTGTTTCAATAGAGTTCTCAATACCAAGCTCATTAAACTTTTTACGAAGACGCGTAATGTTTACGTTCAATGTATTTTCCTCAACGAAACTTTCATCATCCCAAAGCGCAGCTAATAAATCTTCACGGCTCGCTGTACGAGGGAATTTTGATAATAACATTTCTGCTAAAATAGCTTCTTTCTTCGTTAAAAGAACTTGTTCAGATCCAAAATGAATTTCTGGACGTTCTGGAAATAGTTTTAACCCTTCTACTTCAACGATACGTTCAGAAATATTTGGTGCATAATCACCGTAAATACGGCGTAATTGTCCTTTGATTTTCGCCATTACAACGTCGTAGTGGAACGGCTTTGTAATGTAATCATCCGCACCGCTTTCAATCGCCATAATTTGTTCCATCTCACCAGCACGCGCTGAAATGAAAATAATTGGACAAGTAGATTCATGACGAATTTGACGGCACCAGTAGAAACCATCGAATTTCGGTAAGTTTACATCAAGTAAAACAAGATGTGGTTTCACAGCGTTAAACGATTCCATAATATCATCGAAATTCTCCGCTACAACAGCCTCATAACCGTACTTCTGAATGTGAGATTGCAGTAATGATGAAATATTTGGATCGTCTTCAACGATTAAAATTTTATACATATGTATATTCCTCCTCAAAAAAAACAATTGTAGCTATAGTGTATCATGTGTTTCAAGTCTTTTCATTATGTTGAAAGATAAGCTAGTAAACAGTATAGGTTAAAAGTTAGAAAAGTAAAAAGTATTATAGGAATAATTCAATATATTTTCCTTTTAAATATATGAATGAATAAAAAGTATTATATTTTTTATGAAATTTGGAACTTTATTTTGCTTACCGTCCAATATATAGTGAGAACATCGTTAAGGAGGGGGCACTACTTGGCAAGTAATGAAGATATACATATTTGGATAGAGCGTTTACTAAAAGGTGACGAGGAGGCTTTTGAATTTATATTTAACTTAACGAGTCAGAGAGTCTATGAAACCGTCTTTGCTATAGTTAAAAATCGGCATGATACAAATGAAATCGTAAATGAAATCTACTTTCAACTTTGGAAATCTATTTCAACATATGATCAATCTAGACCGTTTCTATTTTGGTTGAATGGAATTGTTTACAAACAGATTAGTCAATGGAGAAAACACATATGGAAGAGGCTGCGCTTATTTGAAAAACAACAACTAAGTGATGAGACAGTTGTAGAAGTTCCAGAAAAAGTATTATTAAGAAAAGAAACAGAAGAGCTGCTTTCCTTTTTAACCTGCGTAATCTTTAGATTTTATTCAATATAGAGTAATTGGCGTAGGGTACAAAATAAAAAGGGGCGTATAGATGATTGACAATTAACTAAAATCATTTTAACATTTAGATAAATATCTAAATGTCTAATTAATGAGGGGAAGAAAGACATTGAATCAAGCATTCAAAGCATTAGCAGATCCAACAAGGCGAAAAATTTTAGATTTATTAAAAGAAGGCGATCTAACCGCTGGTGAGATCGCTGAACATTTCAATATGACAAAACCAAGTATTTCACACCACTTAAACGCACTTAAAAATGCTGAACTTATTCAAGATGAAAAGAAAGGGCAATTCGTTGTGTACTCTTTAAACACAACGGTCTTTCAAGATTTGTTGACTTGGGTGTTTACATTTACGAATAAGGGGGAAGAGGGGAAATGAAAAAACATCTTTTTGCAATCTTATTAATCGTTATAACTTGTTTAGCTTGGGCGTTTGCTTGGCCGCATTTGCCGGATACAATTGCGACACATTGGAGCGGCGGTAAGGTAGATGGCTATTCGTCTAAATTTTACGGAATGGTTTCTATGGTCGGAATTATGATTGCATTATATATATTTCTAAATGTGATACCAAAGATTGATCCAAGGAAAGCAAATTACGAGAAATTTTCTAAAGCCTTTATGATGATGAATAATGGGGTACTATTGCTACTATTTGTAGGAAATATAGATATTATTACAAGTGGATTAGGATATAACTTATTCATTAATCGGGTGCCTGAATTATTAGTTGGTGTTTTATTTTTAGTAATGGGTAATTATTTAC
>Ga0209463_1001977_pt1 | contig 11780 bp, 10 predicted proteins | sample AgamicMgSfrz_FD_187169 | JGI IMG/M metagenome (GOLD analysis project Ga0209463, IMG submission 187169) | Agave microbial communities from Guanajuato, Mexico - Mg.Sf.rz (SPAdes) (version 2) | ecosystem: Host-associated > Plants > Phyllosphere > Phylloplane/Leaf | place: Guanajuato, Mexico... | reverse complement strand
GTACGTATTGCTAGTTGTCATGATTAGTCCTCCTAAAATAGCAACTTGTAAGAGTGAGTATAAGGTGATTGTAGGGGGTTTGATAACATTTTTCAAATGAAATGTTTGTGAAAACGATTTCTTATTCTTTTTTTATTTTGTATGCCCTTTCTTACGGAATATTCTCTTATTTCAAAATGATGTAGCGTATATTTTTATTCAGTTTGTAAAAAAATAATTGACAGAATACTCAATAAAGTTGTAAGATTATAAATGGAAAATAAATGAAAGGGGTGTGCGTAATGATTGTAATCGTAAATGTAATGGGCTTAGCTCTGTTAAATGGCAGAAAACATTCATATCATTACGCAACCCGTGCGGATATATAAGGCATTCTCTGTCTTATAAGAAGCGTACGTTGCGTATATCGTAACGTACGCTTTTTATGCATTTTTGTGCATATCGTCAAGCGGCGGTATGCTTTTTTTTGTTTATTTTTCCTTGTATGGTTACGATGAAAATTTTGGAAGGTGGAAAAATGTGATGAGATTGTATGGGTTACGAAATGTAAATGTGATGGGTCTGGATAGTGGATAAAGAAGTGAGAGTTAAACGAGAACGAGAAGGGAGAGGTTACATTGTTATCAGTATTACTAAAGCTAAAATGGTTTTTTAAAGAGCATTGGAAGAGATATAGTATCGCTATTGGAGCTCTTTTAATTGTAAATATAGTTGAAGTCATTCCCCCGAAAGTGTTAGGGGTTACGATAGATAATATAAAAACAGGAACGTTAACGAATGCGGAGATTATGCAATTTATTCTCATTTTAATAGGGGTTACGGTAATTGGATATGGTCTTACTTTCGTTTGGCAACACCAGCTGTTTGGGGGAGCATTCGTACTGGAGAAAACGATGCGCTCTAAATTTATGGGGCATTTACTTAAAATGACACCGACGTTTTATCATAAAAATCGTACGGGTGATTTAATGGCGAGAGCGACAAATGATTTAAAAGCAATTGCTATGACAGCTGGTTTCGGTATATTAACGCTCGTGGATTCGAGTTTATATATGCTTACGATTGTCTTTATGATGGGATTTACAATTAGTTGGGAGCTTACATTTGCGGCGCTTATACCGCTTCCGATTATGGCGTATGCGATGAACATATATGGAAAGAAATTGCATGAGAGATTTACAGTCGCGCAAGATGCGTTCGGAGATATGAATGATAAAGTACTTGAATCGATTGCTGGTGTGCGTGTTATTCGTGCATACGTACAAGAGAATGCAGACGAGGAAAGATTTCATCATTTAGGAGATGACGTCTACGAAAAAAATATGAAGGTAGCAAGAATTGATGCATTATTCCAACCAACTGTGAAAATGCTTGTCGGTCTTAGTTATTTAATCGGCTTAGTGTACGGTGCATACCTTGTGTTCCAGTCAAAGGTGACGCTTGGTGAACTCGTTTCTTTTAACGTGTATTTAGGGATGATGATTTGGCCGATGTTTGCAATTGGTGAATTAATCAATGTTATGCAAAGAGGAAATGCTTCGCTTGACCGTGTGAATGAAACGTTAGCGTATGAGCCAGATGTAAAGAATCCAAAACATCCAAAGCTTGTGCAAGATCCGGATTATATTCAGTTTGATGATGTGTCTTTCTCATACCCTTCATCAACTGAAGAAAATTTAAAAAAGGTTTCTTTCACATTAAAGCAAGGAGAAACGCTAGGGGTTGTCGGAAAAACAGGAAGCGGGAAAACGACGCTTGTACGTCAGCTTCTTCGTCAATATCCGCTTGGAGATGGAGATATTGCGGTCTCTGATGTGACATTAGATAAAATAACGAATGAAAATGTACTCGGATGGATTGGGTATGTACCTCAGGAACATATTTTGTTCTCAAAAACAGCGAGAGAAAATATTTTATTCGGAAATAGGGAAGCGACGGAAGAAGAACTTGAGAAAGCAATTGAAATTGCTGCGTTTAAAAAAGACTTAGAGTTTTTACCAGAAGGATTAGAAACGCTCGTTGGAGAGAAAGGTGTTTCTTTATCAGGAGGGCAAAAACAAAGGATCTCGATTGCGCGAGCTGTTATTCAAAATCCAGAAATTTTAATTTTGGACGATTCTTTATCAGCTGTAGATGCTCGTACGGAAGCAGCGATCATTGAAAATATAAGAACAGAAAGAAGCGGAAAGACGACGATTATTACGACGCACCGTTTATCTGCAGTGCAACATGCGGATTGGATTCTCGTTATGGATGAGGGGCAAGTAATGGAAGAAGGTACACATGCTCAGCTTATCCAGAGCGGAGGCTGGTATGCTGAGCAGTTTGAAAGACAACAAGGTGAAAGTGAAAGTGCGGATAGTGGGGTGAAAATATGAGCGTTTCAAAACGATTGTTTCAATATGCGATGAAAGTGAAGGGGACGATTTTTGCAGCGATGCTAATGTTATTTATTTTCGTCATTGCAGAGCTTGCTGGTCCTTTCGTCGCTAAAACGATGATTGATGATCATATCGTCGGGATAGAGAAACCTTGGTATGAAACAGAAAAGAGTGAAGAAGCTGTTTCATATAATGGCGCTTTTTATAAGCGAAGTGATCGCTTTGAACAAGGCGAGACAAAAGGTAAAGAAGTACGTGTGATGCAAGTCGGTTTTCAATATTATTTTGTACCGAATAAAGTGAGTATTGAAGGGTCACGTACTGTAAAAGGTGATATGATTACCGTTCAAAATGGTAAGGCGGTGCAAGTGTATAAAGCGAAGGCATTAACGAAAGAAGAAGTGTTTGCATTTTATAAACCAGAAATAAACCGTCTATTATTACTTGGTGGTGGCTATTTCGCTTTATTAGTAGTCGTATCATTATTTGCATACGGAAAGCAGTTCTTCTTGCAGAAGGCAGCGAACAAAATTATTCAAATTATGAGGGAAGATGTGTTTTCTCATATTCAAACGTTGCCGATTCGTTATTTCGATCATTTACCGGCAGGGAAAATTGTTTCGCGTGTGACGAATGATACAGAGGCCATTCGTGATTTATATGTAACTGTACTTGCAACATTCGTTTCTAGTATCATTTATATTATTGGGATATTCGCTGCGCTATTTTTATTAGATGTGAAGCTCGCTTCATTATGTTTATTAATTATCCCAATTTTAATTGTTTGGGCGATTCTTTATAGAAAATATGCGTCTGTATATAATCATAAAATGCGTTCACGTTTATCCGATATTAACGGAACAGTGAATGAATCCATTCAAGGGATGCCAATTATTCAAGCGTTCCGTCAAGAGCGTGAAACGAAAAAAGAATTTGAAGAATTAAACGGCGATTATTTTAAGTATCAAAATAAAATTTTAAATTTAAATGCAGCAACTTCGCATAACTTAGTAGCTGTATTAAGAAATATCGCTTTCACAGGAGTGATTTGGTATTTCGGCGGTGCGTCATTAAGTGCTACAGGTATTATTTCACTTGGGGTACTGTATGCGTTCGTCGATTATTTAACACGATTATTCTCGCCAATTACGAATATGGTGAACCAGCTTGCAAACTTAGAGCAAGCGCGCGTTGCATCAGAACGTGTCTTTGAATTGTTAGAGGAAAAAGGAGAAGCGGTAGAAGAAGAACGTATGCCTCGTTTAAAAGGAAATGTAAAATTTGATAATGTATCATTTTCTTATAATGGAAAAGATGAAGTGTTAAAAAATATTTCTTTTGAAGCGAAACAAGGCGAGACAGTGGCACTTGTCGGTCATACTGGATCAGGAAAAAGTTCTATCATGAATGTACTCTTTCAATTTTATGAGTTTGAAAAAGGAAAGCTTACGATTGATGGTCATGATGTAAGAGAAATGCCGAAACAAGCAACTCGTGAGCATATGGGAATCGTACTGCAAGACCCGTTTCTTTTTAGCGGGACGGTCGCTTCCAACGTAAGCTTAGAAAACGAAAAAATTTCAAAAGAGCGCATTGTAAAGGCGCTACGTGATGTTGGTGCTGAAAGATTTGCAAACAATATAAATGAAGAAATTACAGAAAAGGGAAGTACGCTTTCCACTGGAGAACGTCAGCTTATTTCGTTTGCTAGGGCGCTTGCTTTTGATCCAGCTATCTTAATACTAGATGAAGCAACGTCTAGTATTGATACAGAAACAGAGGCGATGATTCAACAAGCACTAGAAGTTGTGAAAAAAGGAAGAACGACGTTTATTATCGCTCACCGCCTTTCAACAATTAAAAGCGCAGATCAAATTATTGTGCTCGATAGAGGGACGATTTTGGAAAAAGGGTCTCATGATGAACTCATGAAAAAGCGTGGGCGTTATTATGATATGTATAAAACGCAAATGGAAGGCAATCAGAGTGCTTAATAGGTATGGAGGAGAACTTGTGATTTTCACAAGTTCTTTTTTATTGATGAACATGTCGACTCTTTAGCGAATTACGACAGTTAAATAAGAAGTATTGTTTTACCTTTTTCTTTATAAATGCTATATTAAAAAATGTTACTTATTTTTTGTATGTGGCGTTATTTTTCCCTTTTGTTTGATTATGAAGAAAAAGGATAAACTAAATAAGAACATTTTCATTGAAAAATTGTTCAAGATTGCATACAATCAATATAGTTTTTAAATTCCTATCAGAATACTTGGAGGATTACAATCATGAAGAAATTATTTTCAGTGCTTGCAGTAACTACATTAGCGATCGGGATTGTAGCCGGCTGCGGTAAAGAAGAGAAAAAAGATACAGCTAGTCAAGACGCGTTACAAAAGATTAAACAAAGCGGTGAACTTGTAATTGGTACAGAAGGTACATATCCACCATTTACGTTCCACGATTCAAGCAATAAATTAACTGGATTTGACGTTGAATTAGCAGAAGAAGTTGCAAAACGTTTAGGTGTAAAACCTGTATTTAAAGAAACACAATGGGATAGCTTACTTGCTGGCCTTGATGCAAAACGTTTCGATATGGTTGCAAACGAAGTTGGTATTCGTGAAGATCGTCAAAAGAAATACGATTTCTCTAAGCCATACGTTTCATCTTCAGCGGCATTAGTTATTGCAAAAGATAAAGATAAGCCTGCTACATTTGCTGATGTAAAAGGACTAAAAGGAGCACAATCTTTAACGAGTAACTATGCAGATATCGCTAAGAAAAATGGTGCGGAAATTATTGGTGTAGAAGGATTTAGCCAAGCAGCAGAATTATTAGCTTCAGGACGCGTTGACTTCACAATCAATGATAAGTTATCAGTACTAAACTACTTAGAAACGAAAAAAGATGCGAAAATTAAAATTGTAGATACTGAAAAAGAAGCTTCAGAAAGTGGATTCTTATTCCGTAAAGGTAGCACTAAGCTTGTACAAGAAGTAGATAAAGCGTTAGAAGATATGAAAAAAGACGGTACGTATGACAAAATAACGAAAAAATGGTTCGGTGAAAATGTATCTAAGTAGTGCATTGGTTTCAGATCGATTGTCTACTTGGATAGATATTATGCAGACTTCCTTCATGCCTATGCTGAAGGAAGCTGTTTTTACAACAATTCCATTAACGCTTATTACATTTATTATCGGGATTATACTGGCAACGTTAACAGCGCTCGCACGTATTTCTGGTAGTCGTATTTTACAATGGATTGCTCGTATCTATGTATCTATCATTCGCGGAACGCCACTTCTTGTACAATTATTTATTATTTTCTATGGTCTTCCAACTCTTAATATTGAAGTTGAGCCATATACAGCAGCAGTTGTTGGATTTTCATTAAATGTCGGTGCATATGCATCTGAAATTATTCGTGCTTCTATCCTTTCCATTCCGAAAGGGCAGTGGGAAGCAGCTTATACAATTGGGATGACATATCCACAAGCATTAAAACGTGTTATTTTACCACAAGCAACGCGCGTATCAATCCCGCCGCTTTCGAATACATTTATTAGCTTAGTGAAAGATACTTCGTTAGCATCGTTAATTTTAGTAACAGAAATGTTCCGAAAAGCGCAGGAAATTGCGGCGATGAACTACGAGTTTTTAATTGTTTATTTTGAAGCAGGTCTTATTTATTGGGTTATTTGTTTCTTATTATCAATCGTACAACAGATGTTAGAAAAGCGTTCAGAACGCTACACATTAAAATAATCCTTTTACAAAAGGAGTTTTTGTTTTTATGATTTCAATTCAGCACTTACAAAAAAGTTTCGGAGATAATACCGTACTAAAGCATATAGATTTAACAGTTGAGAAAGGCGAGGTTGTTGTTATTATTGGACCGTCTGGATCTGGTAAAACGACATTCTTACGTTGTCTTAACGTACTAGAAACACCAAACGCCGGTAGCATTCGCATCGGCAATAAAGAGCTTAATTTTGCTCAAAAAGTATCGAAGAAAGATATTGTAAATCTTCGTACGCAAACAGGTATGGTATTCCAGCACCATAACTTATTCCCTCATTTGACAGCACTTCAAAACGTAATGGAAGGACTCATTACAGTGAAAAAAGTAGGGAAAGAAGAAGCGAAGAAAAAAGCAAACTACTTCCTTGAAAAAGTTGGTTTAGCAGATAAAGTGGATTTATATCCATTTCAATTATCAGGCGGACAACAACAGCGTGTTGGAATTGCGCGCGCGCTTGCGATGGAGCCGGAAGTGTTACTATTTGATGAGCCGACGTCAGCACTTGATCCTGAACTTGTTCAAGAAGTTCTGAAAGTAATGAAAGAACTTGCTAAAGAAGGTATGACGATGGTCATTGTAACGCACGAAATGCGTTTTGCACATCAAATTGCGAACCGTGTTATTTTCATGGATGGCGGTGTCGTTGTTGAACAAGGTACACCAGAAGATGTATTTACAAATCCAAAAGAAGAACGTACGAAGAAGTTTTTACAAATGTTGCAATAAATTAAGGAAGGTCTCAAGGCATATGCCTTGAGACCTTTTTGCCATATATATTTATTTGTGGAATCCGCCAAGGCTTTGCTCAGCCATTGCAACTAGACGTTTTGTGATTTCTCCACCAACTGAACCGTTAGCGCGAGCCGTAGAATCTGCTCCTAATTGTACACCAAATTCTTGAGCGATTTCGTACTTCATTTGATCGATTGCAGCTGTTGCACCTGGTACTACTAATTGATTTGAAGAATTTTGGTTTGCCATAGGAATATATCCTCCTTAGAGTTATAAAAGTTTTTTTGGTTGGACTAGCTGGAGTTGAACCAGATTATCGCCCCGGTTGGCGCTAATCCATCGGTAATTAAGTTTGTACTCATAGTATGGATGTTACCTAGAAAGATATACAAAATAATAATTTGTAAATTTTGTCAAAAAAACTTATTGATTTCGTAAATTATGAAATAAGAGTAATCGTTGTATTTTTAAGAAAACAGGCCAAACTAAGGAGGATATTAAATATAATTTTCTCATTGTAGCCTGCTACTTGTAGGCTAATTATTAGCTTCTTATATAGGATTTATTGAAATAAAAATGAAATCGGTAGCAACTTTATAGTTCTATTTTTAAGTAGGGATGGAGTGGGCACTCCTATGTCTGGATAGGTTGCTCTCTTCACTCTAAAAAAGAGAGGCTTTAAACGATAACGTATGGAGGAATCATGATGGGGATTTGCCCGCTTTGCAACGCATTAGAATCACAAACATATTCTTGTCAAAATTGCCAAAGTATACTCCAAGATTATGGGAAGTCTGTAGATTACATAGACGATTATAGTGCCTATATGGATCAAGAATTATTAAGTGCAGTAGATGGTTTAACGCATAATAATTCAAATGAATATTGCAATCATATTTTTTATTGCGGAGTATGTAACGTGGAAACAGAGGTTGTAGTAAAACTTGTGTAAATAGAAAACTTCCACCTTATTATCTAGGTGGAAGTTTTTGTTTTTGTATTTGTGAGTGAATCATAGGGGAAGGGATATGTTCGGTATTTGATGAAGCCCCTGATTTTATTTGAGACATTTTTTCTTTTGTATCACGTAAAGAATGTTCAGTTAAGTAGACGGCATATTCGTAAAATAACTGGCGCGTCATTTCACTTTGCTCTTTTAATTTTTCATCTTGGAATACAGTTCGCCCAGGTTTAGAGTTGGCTTCAAAGAGCCACGGATTTTCCTTTGTGTCTAAACCGATATCAAAACCGATTTCTCCAATATTTCCGGTTACTTGTTCATCGAGCGCGTAACTTATTTGTAAGGCAGTATGTTTTAATTTGTTTTCAATTTGAACTTGTTTCGTTGAATCTGGAAAAAGCTCTTGTAGCAATTTTGTATCACCGCCGCTATTTACGTGCGTTGTTAAACTGCCTTTGCCGGCGATTTTGGCGACGATTGCACTAACTATCCAATTACCGAAATGATTTTTATTTGTATGAATGCGGAAATCAACAGGTTGCCCATCGAAGCGAAGTAACGAAATACCTTGCTGTACGATAAACTTTTTTAAATCATGCCCTTTTAGTACATGGTTTAGAAGAGTTTCTAATGATTGATACTTTCTCAGTTTGTTTTCTTCATTTTCGCGATAACGACAGTAGTAGCAATTTTCTGTTTGAGAATAAAATATTTGATGAATATTTCTACCAAAGCTCCCGTGTATTGGTTTCATGTACACTGATTTATATGTGCCAAGAAACCGTTCTACTTGTTCAAAATGCTGAAATGCTTCTGTATTTGGTAATAAGGGTTTAATTGATTCGTCTTTCATAAGAAGTTGATGAACTTCCCATTTATTGAAAAACCCTGGGTTAAACCATGGAATGGAGTAGTCTTGTTCTAATTTTCTTTTTGCTCTGACAATTGGTTTGTAATTTTCCGCTTGTCGATTCGGTAGTCGATCGTAAATGACGTTTGGTAAAGGAACCTTTTTCTTTATCCATTGTTTCTCTCGAAAGAAATATCCTTCAATTGTTTCTTCTTCCCAGTTTATATGTTGAACGCCAAAGACGAATACGAACGGTCGTAATGAGAATGGTGGTGTTAACAACTCACTGAGAGCAATTGAACGATTTCCTAAAGGATTAGAAGAATCATCGTTAAAGCCAGTTGTAAAAATGCCGATCAATGGTCCGAAAATAATCGTTTGGTTTTGTGTGAATGCATGAATAGTAGTTGATTGAGGCAGTAAAAGTTTTTCGGCAATATGCTTTCCGATAATAATTTCGCGAGTAAAGGAATAATGAATTTTTACTTCTTCACTTGCTATATGACGTATGCCGAAGGAGAGGGATGTAATAGGTGGTGTAATAGAAAAAACGTAAGGTAAAGTAATGCTATTTGGATGTTCATCTGAAATATTTAATGTATATATATGTTCTTTCAAAATAGGTTTACCTCCTTTCATTATGGTGTAAAGCGACTGAATTTAAGTGGTCCGTGAAATATCTTTTCAGCTAATGAATCACTATGACGAATGTATTGTTCGTAAGGAGGGATCGTGTTGACATACATAAGCCAGATTGCACCTTTTTGATCCATAATTGTGGAAAGTTCTAGTTCAAATAACGAAGAATAAGACTGATCTAGTGTTTGGAATACTTCATTTATAATGTCGTGTAAAGCGTCGTGCAATAGTTGCACACCTGTACTAGATAGTACGTATTTAATTTTTGAAAATGAATGTAATGAATCATCGTCCGTTGTTGAGGGTAAAAGCTGATTAGGAAATGAGCTTTTTTGTATAAATTGACCGATAACATTCCAAGTTTGTTCTTTGTTTTTTTGCAAAATGGTTCGAATGTGGAGTGGATATGTTAATTGATTTGGTGGTTGTAGCATAGTGTGTGCTATGTAACGTGATGAAGGTATGTTAGATTTACACCAAGATATAAATTCGTCTGTCCGTTTTAATGGAAGAGAAGTATGGTATTTTTCATTTACTGTATCGATATGAAACGTTTTATTTTTGTAAGCAATTCGATATAAGTTATCCTTTGAATGTGTATTAGTGGGGCGTATAATAATATCTTTAGTTTTTAACAACAGTTTAAAAATGTTTTGTATCGTTGCCACTTCAAATTTTGGTATATAAGGAGACAGTTTTTTATTAGTGAGAAATAAATCATGTAGTTCACTTAAATTGATAAGTGTGTTATTTAAAAAGGTAGTAGAAGGACGATTGTGCAAAGAGTGAATAATTGATTTTGCTTTTTCAAAGTCTGTTTCCTCGTGAAAAGAATAACGATCATATATATAAGAAGGAATAGGGAATGTTTGCTCTTTCCATTTTCCTGTATCTGTATCGTAAATAAGACCAGAAACAAGGTCTGTTTTAGGATCAATACAAAATGGCGTAAACTGGGCAACGACATTATGATAAAGCCGAGCGCGTTTAGCGATTTCGGTGTAATACGTTTGCTCATAATGAAGTTTAGAAGTTAAAAGGCCGAGAACCAACGAAATCACTCCTTTACTACTATTTGCATAATAGGCGAAGCTATATATTGCAAATACGTTTTTATACCATTATACTTTTGTCCGTATGATGATATGCTATAGTTTTGGAGAAGTGAAAGGTTGATTGTAATGAATATATGGTTAAATATGTTAACGACGACAGGACTCGGAGCAATTATTGGAGGATATACGAATCATTTAGCGATAAAAATGTTATTTCGTCCTCATCGTCCTATTTATATCGGAAAGTTTCAAGTTCCATTTACACCAGGGTTAATTCCGAAGCGGCGTGATGAACTTGCTGTTCAATTAGGAAAAATGGTTGTAGAACATTTGTTAACACCAGAAGGAATCGGAAAAAAGCTAACAAATGAAGAGTTTCAAAAAGGTTTAATTCACTGGGCGCAAGTGGAAGTGGATAAAGTAATTACGAATGAACAATCACTGCGATATATGTTAGAAAAATGGAATGTAGCACATGTAGAAGAAGAAGCGACTCGAAAAATCGAACATGTGATTACAGAAAAAATTCATGCATTTTTAGCAGAGTATTATACATATACATGGGAACAGGCTTTACCTCATTCTGTACATGAAAAGATAGAGAATGCGATTCCGAATGCCTCGGCGTTTATTTTAGAGCGAGGAATTAGCTTTTTTGAAAGTGAAGAAGGGAAAGCACGTCTTTCAAAAATGATTGATGATTTCTTTGCTTCTCGCGGAACGCTACTTAACTTAGTCGGAATGTTTTTAGGAAATGTAAGTTTAGTGGATCGTGTGCAGCCAGAAGTTATTAAGTTTTTAGGGCAAGATGGTACAAAGCAGCTTTTAACTGACGTACTGCAAAAAGAGTGGGAAAAGTTAAAAGGAAGAGATGTAAAAGAATTAGAAGCATTTGTAGAGAAAGAAATGATTGTAAGCTCCGTGCTGTCAGCAGTTAAAGTAGAGGAAACAGTGAGTAAGTTTTTAAATCAATCGGTTCAGCAAGTATGTGAACCAGTTCGAGAAACAATTATTGAAAAAGTGGTTCCAAGTGCAGTAACGAAAGGCTTAAAGTGGGGAACAGAAAACGTAGAGAGTATACTAAATAATCTACACCTTGCGGAAATTGTCCAGCAAGAAGTGTCTACATTCTCAACAGAAAGATTAGAAGACTTAGTTCTGTCTATTACGAAAAACGAATTAAAAATGATTACGTATTTAGGAGCGTTATTAGGCGGAATGATCGGGCTCGTACAAGGATTGTTACTATTGTTTCTTAGATAATAAGGTGAGTACATAGAAATAAAAGTGAAATTTCTTCACATCTCTTGCATAGTTTGATATGGTAAGAAGAGGTGCGTATGTAAATGCACTG
>Ga0209463_1001976_pt1 | contig 11787 bp, 9 predicted proteins | sample AgamicMgSfrz_FD_187169 | JGI IMG/M metagenome (GOLD analysis project Ga0209463, IMG submission 187169) | Agave microbial communities from Guanajuato, Mexico - Mg.Sf.rz (SPAdes) (version 2) | ecosystem: Host-associated > Plants > Phyllosphere > Phylloplane/Leaf | place: Guanajuato, Mexico... | reverse complement strand
CGCGTAAAACAGTTACCTGTTCAATCGATCCTATTTGCAAATACATATTTTTTAATTCCCTTCTATATATATAAAATTATCTTTTTTATCATTCCAAACAAAAGTTAATTATAACATGATTTTTCCTATATTTGTCCAACTGCCCAAAATTCACTATAATAAAATGAGGTTACATGAATATAAGTACGAAAACACTTAAGTCTAGACTCGTTTTCAGATATACTTTAGTATGTACAGTACATAACAAGATTAGAAATTTATTTGGAGGTGCTAACTATGGCAAAAGATAGTTCTTTTGACATCGTTTCGAAAGTAGAATTACCTGAAGTAACAAACGCAATTAACATCGCATTAAAAGAAATCCAAAACCGATATGACTTTAAAGGAAGTAAAAGTGATATTAAATTAGAAAAAGAAGTACTTGTTTTAACTTCTGATGACGAGTTCAAATTAGACCAAGTAAAAGACGTTCTAATTTCTAAACTTGTAAAGCGTAACGTTCCAATTAAGAACTTAGATTACGGAAAAGTTGAGGCTGCTACTGGTAACACAGTTCGCCAACGCGCAACACTTCAACAAGGTATCGATAAAGATAATGCAAAAAAAATTAACAACATCATTAAAGAAATGAAATTAAAAGTAAAAACACAAGTACAAGATGATCAAGTACGTGTAACAGCGAAAAGCCGTGATGACTTACAAGCAGTTATCGCAGCAGTTCGCAGCGCTGATTTACCGATTGACGTACAATTTATTAACTACCGCTAAAAAGAAAAACTCCTCTAATTAGAGGAGTTTTTCTTTTTGTCATGTAGGAACAATATGACAAGGACAAGCGGGTATTTGCGGTGAAAATTGCTGAGCGAACAGAGTCTATTCATACGAATATCTTACAGGTGACCGCAAGGAAAAGACTTCTTAGGACGTTTCCCTTCAACTTGAATCACTTTCCTTATCAATTGAATCCCAAACCAAAGTCACCACAACTACCTCCATAAACCAAAATCTCTCTCTAATTAAGCGTAACAATTTATGAGTATAAGAATATTTTCCACCCTTCAATGTAATGTAAAATTAATAAGGGATCTTATTTTGTGAAAAAAAGTTAATTATAAAAGAGTTAGAAGTGGTTATTTGAAGAAATTAATATTATGTTTTTTATTGGCTATATTCTCTCTAAATATTAAAGGATGTTCTAATAATATGACTACACTAAAGGATAAATCTAATTGCATTCACAAAGCTTGGTACAAAAAACCTATGTTATGTAATAATTTAAAGAAACACTAAATAGTTGATGATAAAGGTCATAAAAAAGACACTTTAAGTTGCCTTCCTCTTACTTGAACCATCTTAATTTTAATATGGAAGGAAAAGAAGTATAAAGTGTTAATAAGGATGCAGATTTCAAAATAGAAAGTACGTTAAGTAAACTTTCATTCAAAAATTCATATTAAGTAATAATATTTTAGAATCAAGTTTATAAAAAATATTAAGAGGTTTATAAGTGTAAAACCTACAGGAACTTTTCCTGTGGGTTTTATTGTACTATAAGTATTTATTTAGCAATTATGTTTTTTGAAATATTCTTCTTTAATTATTTGTAATTTTTTTTCGTTTTTTGTTAATTCAAATATAAATAACGCTTTTTTCATGTTATTGGCAACTTTTTCTTTATTAGATTGTTTAAGCTTTAATAAATTCGAACCTTTTTCATAGTATAGTTCACCCAATAAGTATAAAGTATTTAGATTAATAGCTAATTTGATACCCTTATCAATGTATTTTTTTGCTTCTTCATATTGATATGTGTAACTTAAACATTTTGCTAAATTATAAATGATTTTCAATTTAATTTCTTTATCTCTAGGAAAATCTAACTTATTAAAATTATTTAAACATCTTTTTAATATATTAATACTCTCTTTATATTCTTTATTTTCTGCATGAAATATAGCCATTGTCTGCATAATATCTATTTCTCTCTCTGTTAAAAAATCAATATTCGTTACTGTTATTTTTAATGCATTATTTAAAAGAGTTAAAGCCGTTTTTATTGAGTTATTCACACGATATATAGCAATTGCTTCATGCCATATTAGAAATTGTTTATCTTCTTTTATTCGAAAATTATTTAAGTTTTTTTCTTTTGTTACTATTTCATAAAGCTCTTTATATTGATGTTGTCTTATGCAATCCTTCATTACGCATTTTACATTTTCTATATATTTAAATTTTTTGTTTTGAGTTAGTGCAAATATATTATTTGGATCAATACCAAGTCTTTCTGATAATTGATATAACAATATGCTAGATGGATAAATCACACCTTTTTCGATCTTGCTAATTTGACTTTGTGAACATATTCCATGACATAATTCGGATTGTGATATATTTTTTTTAATTCTGAGTTCTTTAATGGTAATACCCAAATCGTAAAATTCCATTTTCCCTCCTACTATTTAGTACTGTATTAGTATAAGAGTATTCTCTAAATTTTAATGTAATGTAAAATTAATATAGTTGCAACGATTGTTTATTCCAAAGGTCTTTTCCTCCCACTATAAGAAGCCTCCCCTTCTCTTTTCCTATCGGTGTTGACAAAAAAACTGGCTAGGAAGAAGACTTTCTCCCTAACCTGGAAAACTTCTCTCATTAGAGAAGTTTTTAGATTTATTAAGAGCAACACCATATCGCTTTATCAAATGATTTTTCAGGAATGTATACTTTATCATTTTCGATTTTGTATTTAATATTATTTCTCTTCAGAATTGCTGTGTCAACAGAATGAACACTATCGCCCCACCGAACAAATTCCCCATCGTCACCGTTGTCCCAGAAATACAGAATTACGAATACGATAAGAAGACTCAAACATATAGCGAACAACTTCTTTCCCCTCAAACATCTCACCTCATCACGCACTTTTAATTGCACACAAAAGAGAATGTTCCCTTATTTCCGTCTCTTTTTAACCACAATTAAAAAAGCAATAAACAATACGTTCACACCGACGATTAAAGAGATAAATAACCAATTCACACCTGTTTCTTCATTAACTTTATACACATTTGATTCTTCGCGCTTTAAAACGAGATAAAACTTTCCTTTTTCTTCTCTTATAATTTCATCTTCTAACAATCCTTTTAACTCTTGTTTTTCACCAATCACACTTACAGGTAAAGCAACCTTTTGTGTTTCTTTCGTATTATTAATCGCTACTAATGTCACTTCATCTTTATACTTCCGTTTCAGTATACTCATTCCATCTTTATCATATAAAAGTTCAAACGTACCACGCCTTAGAGATGGTCTCGTTTGTCTAAGTTCACCAAGTTTCGTTATGTGCTGCATAAATTTTTCATCTGATTTGAAATCCATTAACCGTCTATTATCTGGAGTATCCCCTCCATCTAATGCGATTTCAGTTCCGTAATAAAAATTCGGAATACCTGGTGATGTTAATACATATGTAAGAGCTAGTTTCAAACGAGATGGTGGATAATTCATATTCTCTTTTGCAATACGAGCAAATCTTTTTGTATCTTGATTATCTAAAAATGTAACGAATTCCTCGTCTTTTTTACTCACATCATATAAAGATTTTACCGATACGTCCACTTTGGAAAACGATTCTACTATTTTTTCGTTGTATTCAATATCTTCTTTTGTCATAACACGAAAATCTTTCTTTATCACTTGCATATCTTTTTGCACGCCATCCCAGAAAGCAGGTGACTTTTTTTCACTATGCATTACATAACTTGCATCTAAATCGGCTTCTTTGATCCACCATTTCATCGAGTCGATTACTTGTTGTTCGTTTTCTCTAAGCGGAAATTGAAATATAACTTTCATTCCCCTTGCATGAGCTTCTTTTACAAGTTCTTTCACATCATTTTCTGTTCCGAAATGTTCATTTACCTTTTGAAAATTGCGCACGTCTAACCCATCGTACTTTCCACTTTCAAAAAGGGGTGAAAGCATAACAGTGGTAAATCCCATTTCTTTTATGTAATCTAGTCTCTTGATAATCCCTCTTATATCTCCACCCTGATATCCTTCTAAATTTCCAACTTCTAACTGTTTGTCATTTTTAGGTTCTCCATTATTAAAGCGATCAATCATAATGGAATATATAACTTCGTCTCTCCACTCTCTTTTTTCGTCTGCAAACGTATGTATTGGTACAAATAAGACGACAGCTAAACAAAAACAAATGAATAGTTTCCTAGTCCGTATTTTTCCCACACGCATCCCCCATATTTTTTAATTGTAAGAATATTATACCAATTATCCGAACAAATCGCATATGTTGATTTCTTTCTCCTCAAAATACTTCATGTTAGATTTTATAACATGAAGTATAAATTTTTCTGAATTTTTAGTTGATTTTTATATTTATTTCGAATATGATATGAAACATAACAAATTGATGTTATTTTTTCTAACATTATAGGAGGAGAGAGAATGAATACGGGAGATACGGTTTTTATGTTTGTAGCGACAGTAATGGTCATGTTAATGACACCAGGATTGGCACTTTTTTACGGGGGCATGGTTCGCAGTAAAAATGTACTCAGTACAACAATGCATAGTTATAGTGCAATGGCTATCGTTTCAATTCAGTGGATTGTAATTGGTTATTCTTTATCATTCGGACCAGATTGGCACGGACTTATCGGTACACTCGATTGGTTCGCTTTAAACGAAGTTACTTACGCACCAAATCCAGACTACTCATCTACTATTCCTCACAATTTATTTATGATGTTTCAACTCATGTTCGCCATTTTAACTCCAGCTTTAATTTCAGGTGCATTCGCCGAGAGAATGCGATTTTCAGCTTTCCTTATTTTCATCCTTCTATGGACAACGATCGTTTACAATCCTGTTGCTCATTGGGTATGGGGTGTTGGCGGATGGCTAAGAGAACTTGGCGCGTTAGACTTCGCTGGTGGTAACGTCGTTCATATCACATCTGGTGTGGCTGGTCTTGTATTAGCTATTTTCCTCGGAAAACGAAAAAATATAAACGGTCCATCTCCTCATCATTTACCATTTACGATGCTTGGTGCTGGCTTACTATGGTTCGGTTGGTTCGGCTTTAACGTCGGAAGCGCATTATCTTTAAACGACGTAGCTTTAACTGCATTTATTAATACAAATATAGCCGCCGCTGCCTCAGCATTAACTTGGATGCTTTCAGAATGGTTCTTCCAATCAAAACCAACTGCGATGGGAGCTGCTTGCGGAGTTGTTTCCGGTCTAGTCGCAATTACACCAGCTTGCGGGTTCGTTACACCTTTCTCCGCCCTTCTTATCGGAGCAATCGGCGGTATATTATGCTTCGGAGCGGTCTTTTTCTTAAAAACAAAATTCGGATACGACGATACACTTGATGCTTTTGGATGCCATGGCATTGGAGGAACTTGGGGCGGTATTGCGACAGGACTATTCGCAACTACTACTGTAAACGGCGATGGTGCTAATGGATTATTTTACGGAAACGCTACTTTACTTTTTAAACAACTTGTAGCAATTGGAGCAACCTATGCATTTACAATCATAATGACGTACGCCATTATTAAAGCAATTAACTTCTTCCTCCCTGTTCGCGTCGATGAGCACGAGGAACATATGGGGCTTGATATTTCGATGCACGGCGAGAAGGCTTATGAGTATACAGAGCGAGTAAACTAAAAAAGAGATGCAATCTATTAGTAGTAGATTGTATCTCTTTTTATTAGACTTGTCGGCGGCATACCCTAGTTGATATATTCGTGAATATATCAGCGATTATTTGGATATATCGACGATTTTTTAAATATATCAGCGATTCTTCCAATATATCGACGTTTCGACACAGGATATCGATTTACCAACAAATTCTGACATGACCTAAACGTAAAATACCCCCGAGTAACTTTACACACAAAAAAGACGACCGAAATCCGGTCGTCTTTCCCTATTTATTTCGGAGCATTTCCTACATATTGCGTAATATCAACATTTAACGCTTGCGCCAAACGCATACCGTACTCTTGATCTGCACGGAAGAAGTTACAAACAGCTAGTAATTTCGTACGTTCATTTACGTCTTTTAAGTCATTTGTTAAGTTTGCAATTAAGTTTGCTTGCTCTTCTTTAGAGAATGAACGGTAACGCTCACCTGCTTGCTTGAAGTCATTTGGTTTGTCAATTTTTTCACGAGATACATAGCCTTCTACTTTCATAGTTGAATCGCGGTAAGTTGGGTCTTCAACTGGATTTTCAGTATGACGACTCGGTTCATAGTTGATTGTAGATGGGTTTTGATTCATTTGCATCGCACCATCACGTTGTTGGTTATGAACAGCTGCGTATGGGCAATTCACAGGAATTTGTAAGTAGTTTGCCCCAAGACGGTAACGCTGTGTATCTGGGTAAGAGAATAAACGACCTTGTAATAATTTATCTTCAGATGGTTCAATGCCATTTACAGTTGCGCTTGGAGAGAACGCGACTTGTTCTACTTCCGCAAAGAAGTTTTTCGGATTACGATTTAACGTCATTGTCCCTACTTCAATTAATGGGAAGCGATCTTCTGGCCATACTTTCGTTGGATCTAATGGATCGAAATCTAAAGAATCCGTTTCTTCTAGTTGCATCACTTGTACGTGTAAATCCCACTTCGGATAATTTCCTTTTTCAATTGCATCGAATAAATCGCGAGTTGCATGGTTGAAGTCTTTTCCTTGTACTTCTTGCACTTCCTTCGCACTTAAATTACGTACATCTTGCTGCGGTTTCCAGTGGTATTTAATATAAACGATTTTGCCTTCTGCATTAATCCATTTGAATGAATGGACACCGAAACCTTCCATTTCACGATAGCTTGCTGGTGTACCATAATCAGAAAACACCCATGTCATCATATGTGTAGATTCTGGACTTAACGTCATGAAATCCCAGTAACGATCTGGCGTTTGAATATTTGTATCAGGTGCCGGTTTTAAAGAATGCACCATATCAGGGAATTTAATTGCATCACGAATGAAGAAAACTGGTAAATGGTTACCTACGATATCGTAATTTCCTTCTTCTGTATAAAATTTAACAGCGAACCCGCGTGGATCACGAGCTGTTTCCGGAGAACCTTGACCATGAATAACTGTCGAGAAACGAACGAATACAGGTGTTTCAGTTCCTTCATTTTGTAAAAATGCTGCCTTTGTATATTGCTTCATGCTATTTTTCGTTACGAATACACCGTGAGCACCTGCACCACGCGCATGCACCACGCGCTCTGGAATACGTTCACGATCAAAGTGAGCCAGTTTTTCTACCAAATGATAGTCTTCTAATAATACCGGTCCACGGCGACCAGCTGTGCGAGAATTTTGGTTATCTCCAACTGGAGCACCTTGGTTTGTTGTTAAGCGATTATTTGGATTCATCTAGGGGGGATCCTCCTCTTTATTTCGTAGTAATTACTATTTATTTATAATTATTATAAACTAATTATTATTCAAAACTAAATCTTTGTCAACTATTTCCTTCATTTTTTTGGAAACAATTTCAGCTAAGCATTCGATAAAAACAGATTGTGCATTCGGCATATTTGGTCTAAAATATTTGGCATTTAGTTCATCCGTTACAACTTTACATTCATAATCGTTGTCATATAAAACCTCTAAATGCTCTGCCACAAAGCCAACTGGACAATATATGAAAGATTCATATCCATGCTCTTTATATAAATCTTTTGTTAAATCTTGCACATCTGGTCCAATCCATGGATCTGGAGTATTTCCGGCACTTTGCCAACCAATTGTATAGTTTTGAATGTTTGCAGCTGCTGCAATCAAATCCGCTGTATGCTGCAATTGCTCCACATAAGGAGCACCTGCTGCAATAATTTTTTCTGGTAAACTATGTGCAGAAAAAATTACGACAGTCTTCTCTTTATCTACAATATTAGTAAACGTCTCTTTTATTTGATTTGCCCAATACAAAATAAATTTCGGTTCATCATACCATTGTTCAATTGGTTCAATAACAGGCCCACCGATTTCTTTTGAAAGACGAATAGCACGGTCATTATACGCTTTAATGCTAAAAGTAGAATAATGCGGCGCTAATACGATACTAATTGCCTGCCCAATTCCATCGCGCTTCATCTCTTCTACAGCATCTTCTATAAATGGAGCAACATGTTTTAAGCCTAAGTAACAAGTAAATTCATACTCTGTAAATATGTTATTCATTGCATCTGTTAATTTATGCGCTTGCTCTTTCGTAATTTTTGCAAGTGGTGAAATTCCGCCAATTGCTTTATAGCGACTAATTAAATCTTGGAGTGCTTCTTCAGATGGCTTACGCCCATAGCGAATATGTGTGTAATACGCTTCTACATCATCTAATGATTCTGGCGTCCCATACGCCATTACGAGTAAACCTATTTTTTTCTTTGTCATCTATATAACACCTCAATTTTATAAATGAGAATCTTTTTCAAGAACATTTGTTTCCAATTATAACAACTAATAATAAGTACGTCAAAATAATTATTATAAATAAGTATTATTTCTAATATGATTTTAAATTTTATATGACAATTCATTTAATAAAAAGCGACTTACATAAATGTAAGTCGCTTTTCTCCTATTCTTTAATATTTACCCCGTATTCTTTAAACCAAACATGAATTTGCGCTAAATGAGCTAAAAGTTGCGGCCCAGTCATTAATTGACCAAACCAAGGCGTTTGAAATGCACTGCCGCCTGACTCAATTAATCCACTCAGCTGTTCCTTATCGAATAGTTCGTGTAAAATCGAGCCTTTATCTGTTAATAAATCTTGTAGCCATACTGTTACTGCTTTTGTGTAGTGTGGATTATGTGTTTTCGGATACGGGCTCTTCTTTCTATATAAGATGTCATTTGGAAGTAACCCTTCTAACGCTTTACGCAATAGACCTTTTTCGCGGTTTTTATACATTTTCATTTCCCAAGGAATATTCCACGCATATTCGACAAGTCGGTGATCCGCAAATGGAACGCGTACTTCTAAACTTGCACCCATACTCATACGGTCTTTTCTGTCTAATAATGTTGTCATAAACCATACCATATTTAAATAAAATAATTGTCTTCTTTTTGCTTCAATTGGGCTTTCTCCCTCTAAAATAGGAACTTCTTGAATGGATTCTTCATAGCGCTGTTGTACATATTGTTGTAAATTTAATTTATTTCTCCATTCTTTCTTTAGCAATTGTTCACGCGCTTCTGTAGAACGCATCCACGGAAATACACTCGATTGTAAATCATCTTCTCTATAAAACCACGGATATCCACCAAATATTTCGTCTGCACATTCCCCAGATAAACCGACGACAAAATCTTGTTTAATTTCGCGGCAAAACCATAATAATGACGAATCAATATCTGCCATACCAGGTAAATCACGAACGAGTACTGCTTCTGTTAAATACTGTGCTAATTGTTCATTTGAAATGACGCAGCGATGATGAATTGTTTGAAACGTTTCAGTCATCAAATTAATAAATGGTGCATCTGAATTTGGCTGAAACGTATTTGCTTTAAAGTATTTGTCATTATCTTCGTAATCAACCGAATACGTGTGTAATTGACCTTTTCCTGATCTTGCGTATTCTTTCGCAGCAATTGCTGTAATCGCGCTCGAGTCTACACCACCTGATAGAAAAGTGCACAGTGGTACATCAGAAACGAGCTGCCTTGTAATCGCATCTTGTAATAAAAAGCGTGTTTTCTCTACTGTTTCTTCAAAGGAGTCTTCATGCTTTTTACTTTCCACATTCCAATATCTCCATATACATAAACCGTTCTTTGAAAATGTCATCGCATGACCTGGACGTAATTCTTTTATACCAGCATAAATACCATGACCTGGTGTTCTGGATGGTCCGAGACCGAATACTTCTGATAAACCTTCTAACGTTACTTCTGCCTTTACATCTGGATGTGCTAATATCGCTTTTAACTCTGAACCAAATAGTAATCGTCCACTATCGTATTTATAAAATAGCGGTTTTACACCTAATCGATCTCGTGCAATAAATACTTGTTCTTTCTGTTCATCCCATACCGCAAACGCATATATACCGTTTAAATGATCGACACATTCTTCTTTCCATTCAATATACGATGCTAATAGTACTTCCGTATCAGAATGACCTTTGAACGTATATCCTCTTCTTAAGAGTTCCTTTCGAATATCTTCCGTGTTATACAGTTCGCCATTATAACAAATTGCATAATTCGTTTCGTCTTTTAAACAAGTCATCGGCTGTTTACCACCCTCAGGATCAACAACGATTAACCGTTTATGCCCAAATGCGACATTGCCTTTAATCCAAACTTTATTATCATCTGGGCCACGCTTCGCTAACGTCTCAGCCATCTTCGTAACGGTGGCCCTTTCTCCTTCTAATGAGCGTTTATAATCCACCCATCCTGTAATCCCGCACATATAAATCATCCTTCCATCTTATTACTTTTCCTGAACGTGCAGTAATCCCCACTCTAAAAGTGCGGATCAAAAAAATGACAAACTTGACGATAACCTACTATCCACATATGGAATAGCATTTTCACTCAGTAAAACGTGTTTTATTGTATGCCCACCTATGTCTAGATGTGTCTAGTTATAAAGAATGCACGAACTGTCTATAACAGGAATAACTACTTTTCATAAAGGAGAAATCATGTATGATACAACGTAAACATATTTTATATAACCAGCCCCGCGCTCATACAGTCGGTAATGTAGAATATATAAACAATGAATGGATATTCTTTGATGACGAAAATGAGGAAGCATTTTTATTAGAAGATATTGCCGAAGATGGATTTGAGATTTTATATAACAACAACTGGCTACCAGCTCGTTTCTATGAACAAGATATATTACAAATCGCCAACGAACAGCACCATTTGCAAAATGGTGAAATGATACGTATTCGTAAAAAATTACTTCTTAGCTATACAGAATGGCTTGAAGAATTACCTGACTCTGTCTTTGCCTTATTAACAGAGGCATTGCAATCACTTCACTACTCTTTATATGATTGCATGTATTGTCATAATTATTTATCTTTCTTACCGAAAGAGGAAGCACGTGCAGGAGTAAATATTCTATTGTTCGATAATGAAGAAATGATTTGTACACTGCAGCACCATTTCGTTCGTCACGCTACGTCAAATAAAAATATGTTTCGTTTTACGAAAGTAAACGGAGAAGAGTTGCATATTGATGCGACATAAAAATAAAAACCACCTTATCTCCCAAACATTTGAGATTATAAGGTGGTTTTATTTTTATTTGAATACGTACCAGCCAATCGGTAATTTTAGTCCTAAGTATAATACCGCTACTAGCGCGACAATAAATAAGCCCCAAACCGCCCCTGTTGGTTTGTTTTTGCTCATTTTCACAAGAACCATTTCCATACCACCGATAACTAAAATACCAGCTAACATTTTTAAGCCATACCACATGTGCATGCTACCTGTTGCTGTCTTTACAATACTCATGTACAACATGAAGCCTGTCACAATAATGATAATGTACATTAGGCGAAGCCCCATATGTACACCTTTCCCTTTTCTCCCTGCTGAATAAAGTGAATACGCCACAAAGAATAAAATTAAACCTAACGCCCATGCTGTAATATGCATATGTACCATCGTATCCCTTACCTCCTCTTTTCACACTTTTTCACTCTATATGATAACATGTTCATTTATTTTCAGGAAATGTTTC
>Ga0209463_1001975_pt1 | contig 11788 bp, 4 predicted proteins | sample AgamicMgSfrz_FD_187169 | JGI IMG/M metagenome (GOLD analysis project Ga0209463, IMG submission 187169) | Agave microbial communities from Guanajuato, Mexico - Mg.Sf.rz (SPAdes) (version 2) | ecosystem: Host-associated > Plants > Phyllosphere > Phylloplane/Leaf | place: Guanajuato, Mexico... | reverse complement strand
CTGCATTTCACTTTTTATGTTATACCAACCTATCTTCTACCTTACTTTCAAGAAATTGTTATATTAATTATAATCAAACAGAAAATCTCCAAACATTTAACATTACTATGTTTTTAATAACATATATCCAACTGAAAAAATACAAAAGTAATTTATTTTATGTAAAGAAGTAAATAGATAAACTAACTCATAAAAATAAAAGTTTTATCATTTACAGTTAGTAACGACAAATACACAGTTTTTCTACAATATAAATAAACATTAAACTATTTTTTGAAAAATCACTTTAACATTTATCTTTATGTATAATATAAAATTAATCATTATTTAATGTTAAAAATTCAGGTATATGATCTTTTATATAAAAATGTATTATTTATATATCTAATGATTATTGTTTTTATATTCATGTTTGTTCTTATATAGAGGTGTATATTAGCGAGTATGACTACTATATATACAATACTTAATGTATTTTCTAGATAAATATGTTGAATATTTTTTTATTAATATTGTTTATTTTAATATTATTTTTTTATTTATAAGCAATGAACTTAACACTTCTTCTGAATAAACATTTGTTAATTACTGAATATTTATTCTTTTTATATTTACGTTAGTTACTGTAAAAAGGTGTATCATAAAATACATTAATAAATTTAAAACGTTTGACGATAAAGCAAGTACAAATAAAAACCCTTAAAAATATTATTTCTAAGGGCTCTATCATAAATATAATACAATTATCTCTCATAAGTTAAGTACATTAAACGCTACATAACGTTCATCAATAAAACAATTATATATTTATTATGTCGAAAGGTTATATAAATTTTTTAAGATTAATCTATACTAAAATGAAATCGTGAATACTATTTGTACCATTCATCTTTAATTTTTAATACATCAATATCTTTCCACTCTTCTTTCCACAACTCCCAGTAAGGAATATCATTTGAGGAAGGGGGAGAATCACATTTATCTATTTGTACTATTGAAGGAAGAACCACAGATTCTCCTATTAGTAAAGCTTCACCTGCTTTTAATGAAGGCATTTTTTCAATAAGATTTCCAAGTGTATCAGGTAAGAGTTTTTTTACATAGCTTTGATCATTAGGGTTTGTTAATCTCATGGCAATGAAATTATTACATTGAGAAAAAATAGTTTCAGATAATTCAGATGGTCTCTGACTTGCTAGTAATAATGTTACCCCATACTTTCTTCCTTCCTTGGCTATTCTTTCAATGGATTTTTTAGAGGAGCGATATTTTGATAGGTCACTGTTTGGTACATATTTATGTGCTTCCTCATAAACAAGAAGAATTGGTGCATCATTATTAATTTTTTCACTTGGGTTAGTCTCACATCTTAACCTTTTATAATAATATCCATATTCAAATATAATTCTAGAAATCAATGATACTGTTATACTAAGAACTTCAAATGGAACACCACTAAGATCAATTACTGTTATATTGGATTTCTTCTCTTCATTAAATCCCAATAGATTTTTAAGTGTATCTTCAAATGTAATTTCTTTTGATTTTTCACCTAATAAAAAATCAAATCTTTTATCATTTATCTTATTTTCTAATCGATTCAAAAAATTTATAAGTTTGCCATTCATACCAGCAATGGCGGTTCCTTCAGGAGTTAATTTCTCATTATACAGTCTGTGTAAACTTTCTTCATTATAAATAAATAAGTCATCATTTTCATCTTTCCACTGTATTTCATTTTTTTTATTCTTTTTCTCATTATTTCTATATTCTACGTATTGCAAAACCTCATTTAAATCAAAAAATAAAGGAGAATCAAAATGCACCTTTTCTCTTTCCTCTTGACTTCCTCCTAATTTCAATTTACGATTATTTACTATTGCTTCCTTAAATATATTTCTTTGATTATGATCATTTGCTTCTGTGTCTAAAAATAATTCTTCTAACTCCTCACTATTTAATAACCAATAAGGTAACGTAAGGCTATCAATACCAATATAATTAGAATTTGGAAAAGCTGCTTTGTATTCTGAATGAATATCAAAGAGAATAATATGTGAATTATTTATTTCAAAATCTTTGTTCTTTTCTAATACAGCTTTTTGTAAAATAGTTGAAAGTGTATGAGATTTTCCTGATCCTGTTGAACCAACAACTGCAATATGTTTGTTGAAAAACTTATTACCATCAACCGGAACTCTAATATTTTTATTAGTAGACAATGAAGCAAATGTGAAATTTTCATTTTTTTCTGATGAACCACTGTAAATTTTTTTTATATCCTCCTCTGTTGCTGGTTCAACTTTTTTAGGGGGAATTGCTAAAGAATCACCACCTCTTATAAACTCTTCGCCTCTTATTAATCCTAATGGGTTAGCTTCAATAAGATATTTTCGACTTCCTGTGTCATTAACTTCTATAGAAAAATTTTCAATTATTGCAATTAACATCGCATTTTCGTTATCAGAAATTCTTAAATATGACCCTACTTTTAGGGATTCATCAGCGACCTTGAAATCTTCTAATTTATCTACTGATATTTTAACTTTATTTGGATATACAGATATGACTTCTGCATTGAGTTTTTCTTCCACTTAAATAATCTCCTTTATATCATTAAGAGTTTCATAATGAATTGATACATGCTTTATACCTTCACTATCTAAATTAAAGTATGGTTTCTGTAGGTAAAATTGATATATTTCCTTAGTGTTACTAATTTCATCAAGTATCAGATCAAAATATTCAATTTTATTAATTATTTTAACTTTAATTTTATTTTCGTAATTTGCGGTTCTACAAAGTGATTTTGGTGAGAAAGAAGCACCATAAAAATTAAATCCATCCACAAACGTAAAATTCTCTCGATGTAAATCTTTTTTTAGCTCGATAAGGGCACTTTGAGAAATGTTATGTATATAAACATATGGACAGAAAGGTGTTGGCTCTCTTTTAGAGAGGTTTGACCATTTTCTTGAAATTAGAAATAATAGTTCCTTTAACTCTGACCTCAAATAATTAGATTTATCTATTTCAATTAAGAAGAACCTCTCAAATGGAGAGGTATTCAAATGAGTGAAGTATTCTTGTCTTAAATTTGATAACAGTTTTTTCTTGCCTTTAAACCTCACAAACCATTCATCAAACAATAACTTTTTTTTATCAATTTTATTTAAAAATTCTTTTTTGGAAATTTCTCTTTCTGATACATCAGTTTTCGTAGCGATTTCTTTTATAACCTTAAGTGCATTATTATAATAAAAATGTTCTGCCTCAAAACGAGAACAATTAAATTGTACTTCTAGCATGTCTAAAATATTTTCTAAGTGGATATCATAACTTAAAGCATTAATATTGATAGTAAGTTTGTTAATAAAATCATCTAAATCGTTATCCTCAAGACCAAGTTCATCATGATGAGGGTGTAGAATATTATCCTTTTTATATGTAAGAAAATTTTCTTTTAAAAATTCTTTAGTTAAAGGTAAAACAAGTTTATTCTGTCCACATTTGTAATGACCATACAAGTAGTAATTTACACTAGCTTTCAAACCAAGTCTTACTTCTTTATAATGATTTAACATTAATCTGATTGGTTTTGCTATTACAGAATGATTGTATTCTGTTTTTGCATAATATTTACATTGAATTGCAGTATCTTCATCTATTGTTTTAATATCTACATCCTCAATTCCTTCAATTGTAATAGAATCCTCATTTCTATTTAACTCAAGTAATTTGGAAATAGAATGATCAAATTGATAAAAGTAGCCAATTATTGTATCTGTAGCATCCCGATTACTCATATATTCTCCCTCATCCTAAGTTTATCTCATCTATATTTTCAATTAAGTCTCTCATCGCTATATATATCCGTATTACTGATGTCCCTTCTAAACATTATTTAACACTTGTTACTTATTACTTACTACTAATATCATAAAACTAGTGTCGAATACCATCGAAAACAGTCGATAAAAATGTTTTATTGGTTAATCAGGAATTATATACCTGAATTCTTTTTTAATGAAGATATATGCTGTGAGTTTATTCTTTATAAAAATGTTAATGGTACAATTTTTATATTTAATCACCACCAAAACTAAAATTAATCCCGTTTTTATTTTGGAGACACAATAATATAAAAATTGTTGTAGGAGGAGTTACATTTGATGATGTAGATATTATTGCTGGGCAAGGAGCGATAGTAGTAGAAATACTAAATGACTGCTCAGGAAAAAGGGTAATTAAAAATATTCCAAAATCTTATTTATCATCAAATGAAAAAAGAACCTATTTATCACAGACGGGTCAAAATGGGTTCTCTTTCATTATATTTCTTACTTTTCATTTTATAAAAAGGAGTGATTATAACTTACGATATCATCCTAAGAAAGGCATACGTTCAATTTTATCGGTTTGATAATCTATTATTTCGGTTTCTTTAATAATTCCATTTAGTATCTCTTTATTACATATCCATCTAGACATTATCGGCTGTCTAAAATAATTTTCATGAACGGCTTCTCTAAATGGAGATACAAAGCGTTCCAAATACATTACTACTTCATTATCTTTATTAACCCAAACTAATGGATTTTTTATTGAAGGCTTAATATTTAGAACTTCTCTTAAAAACATTGAAGGATAGATCATGCTATTACCGTAAACAAAGACACTTGTTCCCACGAGCGAATTAGTTAAGCAAATACCGGTTTCATAAATATTCTCTTTCTCTAAATCCAATAGTTCATCTGTCAATGATAGGATACTCCCCGGATTCAAAGCATCAGTTATTGCTGTATTTTTAATTAATTGCTGATTAGCTATTACCTTAGCTGTTTCAGTATATATTATCCCTTCTTTGCTTTCTATTGGATACCATATACATGAACCTATAACTGTCATATTTTCAGGTATATTTTTATTAACTATCTTTTTTAAATACGGCTTACATTTTGAGAGCTGTTCTTGTTCTAAAAACTCTTTTAATTCCTTCTCTATATACCACTCTTCACTAAAAGATATAGTAGGAGTTTCTGAAATTATCCAAGCATCATCATTTGATAGTAAAAATTGTGCCTTTATTGTGGTTGATACGCGCTTCCATCTTCCTTTTTGCTCTTCACCATAAAGAATTTGTGAATCTAATCTCTGATAATCTGATGGATAAAGCATAAGATCCCCAGGCCTTGATAGATTATTTTGTTTTTTATCTAAAGTACTAATATTTTTCTTAATTTGAATATAATATTTAATATCTTTATTAGACATTGAAGTAAAAGCTTCCATTGCAGATAAAAATCTAGCTGCCGTATGGCCAACTTTTGAATCATTAAATACTACAGGATAATTATTAGGCAAATTATAGCCTATTGCTTTAGCATTGTATTGAATTTCAAAGTCTTTGTTACCCTCAACTAATAAATTATAATTTCTTAAAATTAAATATAATTGAATCTTTTTATTTAGTTCATTTGTATTGATATATTCATTTTCAATAATACTTTTCAAATAATGAAAACCATGTGAGCCTTCTTGAGACCATCTTTCTGATAACTTAATTAAATAATTTTTTTGTTCCTCATTATAATGCTGCCATGAATCTGCCAAATAAGAAAAAAGAGAAGGATATTTATTTATAAGTAACTGTATTCCTTGTAAACACACTTCAATTCTGTGAATATTTTTAGTCTCTATTTGTTCAAGTAATACACTTAGAACGAACTGATGAATGTTTTCTGGCAGTGGTAAATTACTAATGGATGGTGTATTACAAGCAAAATCATTTGTTAAATTTCCACATCCAGTAATCCAAAGGTAATGACACTTTAGTTCATTATCAAAGAAATTTTTTATTGAATCCTCTTCTGACTCTAATTTAATAAACTGTAATAAAAAATCCATATTGCTACTGCAGGTATAGTATTTATATTTATCACTTAGATTTATTTGATTATGTGCAGCTAAATTCCATAAAAAATCTGATTTTAGGACTTTGAAAACTTTTTCTATAATATCATTACAACCAGAGCTCTCCCAAGAATAATCTTCAAGTCTGCTAACTACAATCTCTACAAACTTTGTAGCAATTTTTTCAGTTATACCCTTACGACTTTCGATTATATCCCAAGCAGTATTAACTGATGTCCAGCTTAGTGTTTTATCTTCCTCATATCGTAAATATTCAATTATCTCCTCGTTAGAAAGATTATCTAATCTTTCTCTCAATTGTGCTTCTTCTTTCTCTCTTTTAATAATAAACTCGTTTTGATATTGTATAGTTTTCGAATTGCTTTTAAAAGTTGCTACTTTTGTATGCTGTGGTGTTAATTCATTTAACAAACTTTCAATCTCTGGATAGTCTAACTCTGCTCCTTTTTGTACACACTTGTTATAGATATGCTTTATCCCTTGTCTATCTTTATTGTTGTACCAAGATAAAGTACCACAACTTAAGAACCATATTGCTATAATATCATCTATCTCTCTTGCCTTAGAAATTAAATCGAATATTTGATTATAGAGAATTTCTAAAGAAAAACGAAATTCCTTGTCTTGTTGTCTCAACATCCATGTATCTTTTAAACCGCATTCTATAGCTGCACTTGCAACTTCTTTTTGAATTTCAAAGGAAGCTTGATTACTACCCTTTATGTCGGCTATACATGATAACTTATATAGTTCTATGCCTCTGGATTTCCATTCTTGTTTATCCAGCATTCTAATTTTTTTAAAATAGTGTAAAGCAGGCCATAATGTATATTCTTTATCATCAACATAACCAACTACATCCCATTTTAATTTCTTGTTTATTTCTTTCATAAGTTCAGGAAGTACTATCTGTCCATATTTTTCAAAATGATTATGTGTCTCTTCAAAGTCATTGCTTATGAACAAATTATCACCATTTTGTCCATATAATTTCAATAAATATTTTTTTACATCATCATACATTCCGTTATTTACAAAAAAATCTAATATAACACTCTTATAATACATACCGAGTAATTTGCGCTTAAAAAGATGCTCTGTAAGAAGTTCACTTAGAAACTCTTTCTCTATAAATTGTGAAACCCACTTTTGGTTTAAAGAGAGAAATAGTAGAATATTAAAACCTTCTTTAAAATCAATAGTACTTATTCTGTTTGTGTCATATAATAAAAAATCTTTATAACTATTTAATAATAAATTTTTATCAAACTTATCTAACCCATCATCTATCTTCTTAATAGATCTTCCTAAAATAAACCCATGTCTAATTAAAACCTTTAGATATTCATAATTAGAACCTTTTCCATCAATTTCACTTATTGTTTGATTAATCTGACCTATAATTATAGAAACATCTTTGTTATAATCTTGGAACCCTTTGATGATAGAAAAAAGAACAATTTTTAGACTTGTTTGATCAGTTATATAAGTAATTTTTTCTAATTCACTTAGATTATTTATCTGTACATTTGATCTGGATTCTATTAAACAAACCCTTGCTAATAGCTGGTCATTTAAGTTAGGCCTATTTTCTATTAATTTTTCTAATACTTCATTATATTTGGTTGTATTATAATTGAATAAAATTTTTTGCAAATTATCTTCAATACAACTATAAGAAACCCCACCTTTCTTGATAACATCTATTGATTTGTCTATCTCATTGTTTTCTAGTTGATATTTGAAATATGCGTTATTAAATTGAAGGGACGCTCTTCTCTCTTCTTCAGAATGAACAGAATCATCAATTACTATATATTCTAAATCAAAATATGCTACTAATTGAGCCCATTTTTGCATTAGTTCTTCTATTAAATTTTCATTCCATAGACCTACACTTAATAGCTCATTTACTTTCAATTTCTTCACAAAAAGTGACGGTGTTAGATCTTTCATCCATAAGTTAAAAGTTGAATAGGCTCGATGAATAGATATAGAATCTTTATAAGAAAATAAATCAAGACAAAAATTTAACATTTCTTTATAGCTTTCTAGGGATTCTACATTTAATGTTGATGCTTTCAATTCACAAGGATGGATTTTCTTTACATATGATTTATCTTGCAGAGCATACGTTTTGTCAAAATAATCATAATATCTGTAATGTTGAGATAAAGTATTTAATGCAAGATATACATTATGATAAGTTTTCCAATTTTTAGATTCTAAAGCAGACTGGTAAGCTAAAGAAGCATATTCAGCTAGCTTGGTTCTAGAGATTCCATGAGCTAAGGAGTGGATCACATATTCAGTATTAAAAACTTCTGCTATCAAATCATGTTTGCCTGCACTAATTAACAATGGTATCAAATTCATTAAACTTTCAACATTATCATTGTGTGCTATATAATATTTAGCTAATTGAAATGCTATACTTTTATATTTAGCGCTCTGTTGGTTTATTGTTGCCATTAAAAACACTCTAAAATCGTTGTGAAACAAGGCATATTCACTTTCTTTATCGACCTTTTGAACTAGTGGGTAAAGTAACTCTAACAACTCTTCCCAATCTTCTTTAAGTAAATTAATATTTAATGCTTCACTTAAAACTTCAGAATTAACTCTTCCATTTAATAGAGCTATTGCACTAGCAACTACAGTATCTGGGAAAGTAAACCCTAAGTTTTTAGAATTTAAATAATTTGAAACATATCCCCAAATGTGACTATAGTAATTTGTAATATCCCCACTTACATGTTTTTCGTCTAATATTCTTTCAAAATCTTCAATACTATTACAAATTCTAGCCTCTTCAATAGCAAAAACTACAGACAAATTATTTCCTTTAGTTTTTTCAAAAATGAATTCTGCTAATACATCTTCGTTTATAGTAAGTTTAATCTCTTTGTTTCTAAATAAAGAGATGATATCTTCTTTTAACAATTTAGGTATTTGAACATACTTTACATTTTCTGTTTTGTTTTTGATCCATATTGGATATTTATTATACAATTCTGCTGGTTGACCAACTATAGTAAAAATTACTCCTTCTGGAATTTCAGTAGGGTTAAACAAAGTTGGCAAAAAAGTTAATTCATTATTTGCCCTAGCAGCATGATCAATTCCATCTATACAAATTACTGTTTTTTCACCAGTTTTTTCATATAGTATTTTGGATAACCGAAGTACTTCATTCCGCATCTGTTCAACCGTACACAGTGCATTAGTAACCGGTATATTATATTTATTTAATTGTCCTTTGAAATAACCTCTTATTTGAATTAATAAATCGTTCCATAGAGATTGAGGTTGACATAATCCTGGGTCTGGATTATAAAATTTTTGTTCTGGCGATATAGGCTTAAACGTATGATATCTTGCTTTGAATAGGTTATGATTCAACTGAAGATAACTTATTAGACTTGTTTTTCCACTACCAGGATCACCAGAGATAAAGATTATTTTTTTATCTGTACGTGTAATAAAATCAATTAACCCCTTAGAAAATTTCTGTCGACTCTGAAAAAAAGGAGAAGGATACGGTAATTTATGTTCACCATGTTCTATATCATTGTTTATTGATAATGCGTCAAAAACATCTTCTACGGTAACTTTGACTTTATCTGCTCTCCTAGTTGTGGTCCAAACTCTTAAACTGGAGCAGAGTTTATCAAATAGATTATTTGCAATAATTTCATTGCAGCTAAAAGTTCTTTCTATAGATTCAATCATATTTTTTTCTAAATCATCTAGTGATCCTTCACTATATTTAATTTGTAAAGCCTTAAGAAACTTAATAACTTTAATGTCGTCATCATTAATTGCATTTTTTAATTCTAACCATTGAGTTCTGAGTTCCTTTTCATCAATAAGCTTTTCAATTTTTTGAAAAGAACTGGTTTGTTTTAAAATCTCCTGTATTTTTTCAATAAACTTCACTAACGGAAGCGCTTTATATTCCTCTCCACAAAAGGTCCTTGTGGTACTATTAACCCCTAACTTTCTATTGGTATACAGAATAGGAATAATTTCGTTCCCTTCATGCTGTTTTGCGTCTTCCCATCCAATTGCTAAAGCTTTTATTAAACTTACTTTTTCACTTCCATTTTCTCTTGTAGTAGGCTCTATCAATTTACTAAATGTTAAATTTCCTTTACCAACATCGCCTACTTCATGTTTAACTTGAAAACATACTTCCTGCTTACCTTGATAACCCACAACTACATCATCTATAGTATTATGTATTTCTGACTGAAAAATCACATAAGATATATGATTATCTGGATTTATCATTTTAATAACTTGTTCTAATCCTACATACCATTCATACCAATATGGATCCCCAATACCTGGTGTTGACATTATATTCCCCCTATGTATGAAGTCAAATAACATTATATAATTAATATTTACTATAATTATCAAATTATATCAAATATTAATTATACATAAACGCCCTTGTATAGTACAATTTTACCATTCGCAATTAAATAATTTTATTTAGATACCTCATTCTCTGCTTACAGTATTTAATGATAGATCAACTTTAAGATTACGTCTGTTTAATTAAGATTTTATTTATTAGAATAAAAATATTAATTAATTTCCCGAAAATAATATTTCACTATTTACTTTAAGTGTAAACACAGGACCATTTACCATCAATATACACAATTTTCGTCTGTTGTCATAACTCACCCTCTAAATGAAGTCCAAAACTTTTTAACATAATCTTTTTGAATAGCAATCTGCAGCTGATCATAATCCCGGGATTTTGGTTCCATACGGTCGAGTAGTAGTAGATTTCTATTTTCTAACCTTATAATATCTTCTTCCGAGGGAAGACGGTTAGATTTTTGTGAATTTTCCCCCTTATGACAGTAAACTAAATTCCAGAGATCGTCAGAAAACATGTAAGACCACGGTATAACATGATCAACAGATATATCTGTATCATCTATGACTTCATTACAATAAAAGCATTTGTGTTGACCATCTTCAAACATTAAATCAAGGTGCGTATGAAATTTTTTTAAAGAGGACCGTTTAATGTTGCCTTCGTCTATTGCTCTTACCTTCCTTGAAATCCTTGGACTATAGTTAAATCCCTCTAACATTTGTGTCCACCTATAATTTATAAAGGTAAATAGAAAATCACTATGTTCTTTAAGCTTTAATGCATTCTGCTTATTAAAATGAACTATTCTTCTGTTACTATCTAAGCCGTATATTTCATAGGTAGTACCATTAAGATTTTTAAAACGCCAACAGACATCTTGTTTTAATGTGTTTGCTATTTTTTTAACGGTTTCTTTATATTGTTTTTCTAATTTAAGTGAGTGGAAGTCTACCCTTTCAAACCTTACTGGCTGCATCTTACCTTTCTTTTTGAAGAATTCTTTAATAAGTTCTTTAGTAAATGTCATTATTTCAGGTGGTTTCTTGAAGCTAGGATTTTGTATAAGATCAAAGTAAATAGTTTGATTCCAATAATACTTTAAACAAAGTTTCGCTATCTCACCAAAATCAAATGCAATAGTTTCCACTTCAGTATCTCCATTAATATTTAGAGATAACTCCACTATCGCCTTACTCCATGCCATTTTATATGTATTGTCAAAACTACAGTTTAGTATCAGGTCATGCCATTGTTTAATATAACTATCCACTGTGTTCCCTCTCAGTTTAAATAAAATAATTAGTCAGATTTACTCTTTATAATGTCGAATTGTCATCTTGGACCACTATATTCTATAAAGAAAAGTCAACTAATGAGGCAATTCCCCTTAATTTTATTATTTACATTAATGCAATAGGGGTGCTCTGTTCCTTCACTGCACCCCTTTCTCATATG
>Ga0209463_1001973_pt1 | contig 11798 bp, 10 predicted proteins | sample AgamicMgSfrz_FD_187169 | JGI IMG/M metagenome (GOLD analysis project Ga0209463, IMG submission 187169) | Agave microbial communities from Guanajuato, Mexico - Mg.Sf.rz (SPAdes) (version 2) | ecosystem: Host-associated > Plants > Phyllosphere > Phylloplane/Leaf | place: Guanajuato, Mexico... | reverse complement strand
AATGTTATAGAATATTGACGCCCATGACCATACAGCTACCAAAAACAATACATACCAAACCTAAAAATATTAAAAACCCTGGCAAATCAATATGCTCGAGTAGCGCGCATATTAATAATAAAAAGGGGTAGACTAGAATTTCAATCCAGGTTACGCCCCCTGCTTTCTTTATTTCTCGGTAAGATACAACGCTGACAAGTAAAACGCCTACTACAATCAACCCTATCCCTAACATCATCCATTCACCCTTTTGAAAATTTAGTATTTCACTTTCATATACTGCTCTTTTACGAGCACCAATAATTCCCTCAATTTCTTCTCTACAGGATGTTCTTGATTTTCAGATACTTCTCTTCCATAGGGTGAAAAGCTTTGTGAGCAAGCACTAGTTGTAACTTCCAATTTCGCGTATGAGAATGTATGTTCATTTTCTTTACCAATGTTTTCAGTAGTGCTTCCATTTGAACCAACGCGTATACAGCTTTCATCAAGTTTGGTGCGCTTACCTTCCTTGTTAACCGTGTAATACGTGTCATTGACTTCCCCATATTTCATATCGGCTGTAGATGTAACTGCGGTCCCGTCTGCAGAAAAAGTGACGACACGAAATCCATCTTCTTCTGGCAACAACTCAGCTCCTGGAACATTATATAGTACCAATAGGTCTCCTTCGTATGCTTCTGGAATGAGATAAATGGTATCTGTAGTGTCTTGTCCGAATCGGATACAACCGCTTAAAAGAATCATAATAAAGATCCCACAATACATTATAACTTTTCTCATAGAGTCTCTCCCGTTATGTGTAAGAATGGTATAGTATGTATTATATAATGCAATATATTCCCTTGGATAGAATAAGTTTCTAGTTTGAAGACGATTTTACTATTGTTATATAAAATATTTATGTCAGTGGATGATTAGCACGAAGAGAAATGGAGTGAATTGATGAGCAGACGTTTTGCATTAACATATGAAAATAAGATTTTGAGAAGAATAATGATTACCGTGAGTATTGTCATACTCGTTTTCATTGCAACAGGGTGTGATTCTGTCCAAAATGATGCAAAGGATGTAACGGAGATTCCGCTAAACAGCAAATTAGAATCCCTTATTTCAGAAAGTAACATTGCCTGGAATCAAGACAAATTAAATCATACAGAAAAACAATTTGAGACGCATGTAATCTATGGAACTGAAATGAAGGATGAAAAAATGTATGTCTACCTTCATTCCCTCATGCAAGGATACAACCGCGAAACACAGACAGTTTCTCAAGCAGGACATTTACTTCCAGTCCGTGTGACGGTCACAAAAAATGGGGATGATTACCGTGAACCAGGAGATGGTGCTGAAAATGAACCTACTTTGCGCAACATGTTCCCGAAAAAGTATGCGGATCAAGCACTCACTATCTCAAATGAAACGATTCAATCATTAGAATCTCGTATGCAAGAATATGTTTCTAAGCGGCTGGAAGATACAAGTAATAAGAGACAAGATAGATAACAAATAAAATATTCATAATCGAATATTTTACAAAAAAAGGAGAGATATAATCTCTCCTTTTTCTACTTTATACCTAGCATTATTTGTTATATCCACCAAGTTGCTGTTCTGCCATAGCAACGAGACGTTTTGTGATTTCTCCACCTACAGAGCCGTTCGCTCTTGCAGTTGAATCCGCGCCTAATTGTACGCCGAATTCTTGTGCAATTTCATATTTCATTTGATCCAGTGCGCTTTCTGCACCTGCAACCACTAAAGAGTTGTTACGATTGTTTGCCATCACATATCACCTCCTGTACGTTTAATATGCTACGAAACAAAGAAAATATTATTAGTAAATAAATCCATTTATAACGTGTACTTTTCAACCATTTTACTTTCCCATTACAATTTCAGCATAATAACAGTACAAGTTTTCTTTATTTGCATGAGTTTACAGAATGTGAAATATGATTATGAAGAGTTTTATTTTACAAAAAAATTTATCGATGTAGTTGTATTGCAAGTTCTTCTAAAATATTGACAGATAATATGCTGTGTGTTAAATTCAAAATATTTAAATATTAAGGAGATGAGTGACAGATGTCAGTTAATAAGATAGAAGAATATTGGTATATGTACGCTAAAGAAAATGAGTTAAACATGAGTGTTCCAGATGCATGGATGTTTGGAGATGGTTCCAAAGAAATGGGAGATGAATTAGGAAGTTTAGTAGTTAAAGGAATCAAAACAGGAACATGCGCTGCACATTGTGTTTATGAGCTTGAAGGGGAAGAAATTCAAAAAGTTGGTCAGTACGATATTGTATTGGATGGAGACAATAATCCATTAGCAATTATAAAATATACAAAGATCGATTTACTAAAAATGAATGAAGTAACAAGTAATTTTGCAAGATCTGAGGGTGAAGGCGATTTAAGCTATGATTATTGGTATAGTGAGCACGTTAAATTTTTCACTTGGGAATTAAGTCGGTATGGACTTAATTTTACTCCAGACTTAATGCTAGTTTGTCAAACGTTTAAGGTAATGGATGTTTATAAAGATTAAACATGAATGAAAATCAAACATGTTTATTTTATATTATGTTTTTAAGCATTTCGTCATGTAAAAAAACAAAATCCCCTTCAGGAAAGCTGCTAAGCTAGCGTAAGGTGCTAAATTCCCTCAAAGTATCTCAAAAGCTGGATAATCATTTAATATTTCTGTACTCTCCAACTTACAACAAAACACATCGCAAAATATTTTTACGATGTGTTTTAAAAGGGAAATCATCATCAAGTTTTTCACCCATATTTTTATAAGGAGTTTTACCATTGAGGATAAACGCCTTCATTTCAAAACAGTTCTTTTCATTTGTATACGATATGTCTCACACATATAGTATACAAATTATTACACTTACTTTTCTTCACCGCTTGCTTGCATGGAATTAAAAGTCCAATTTAATTTCAACGCATCTCCTTGAAATACATTTTGTTCTTCACCGTTATCTACGAATGTAAACATTACATAAAATGTATCATCATCACCTGGAGCAAGTCCATTTCCTTCTCGATCTACAATACCGTTCTTTACAAGATTAGGAATATTTCCATTTTGCGTAGCTACCTTTAATTCAGATAATGTAGTAGACCAAATTGGAACCTCATTTTTATCCAAGTTCCACAAGAAATCAACACGGATATGATCACCAAAATCAGCATTTCCATTATCCCCTTTCGCATCGATTACACTGTAATCTGTCAGGAGTTTCACATCTCCTATTGCTAAGGTTCCTTTGTTTACTAATTGAAAACCACGTTCCATTTCATCACCTGGTTTCAGATTGTCGACATTAATAACAACTTCTGGATTCACACTCAAATCTAAAGTACCCGCTGCAAACGTGTTTTGTGATACTTCCTTATCACTAAAATATGCATATGTTCCCCCGCCAATTAAGGATAAGCCAAGCATTGCAGTTACAACACCCATACCAAGTTTTTTCTTCATACCCATTTCACAAGTCCCCCTATTGTTAAAGTTTAAACTACAAACCTTATTTCCATCCCACAAACAACAATAATAATTAAGCAACTTCCTTGTCCCATAATGAAAGCAAACTTACTTTAAACTAGTTACTTCATGTACCCAAACGACTATGACTCTTAAAATGACCGGTAATGTTACCGTAAATCATTACCGGTCATTTGTTAACCAATCCATTTCATTTAATATCCATTGTCTGATGCCTTTATTTACTCTAGAAGTTTGTCCACTTATTTTTTTGGTTCTAAACCGATAGAGCGTAAAATTTTCTCTAACGTCACTGGCCCTACATTTTCTTTCGGTTTCGCGTTTCCTTTAGCATCTGGGCCCTTTTTCAAGAAGTTTTTCTCAATTAAACGAACATCCGTTTCATCTACAACACCATCTTGATTTATATCTCCATCTTTTACAGATACTTTTCCTTTTCCATACGATAAAGCTGCTATTCTAGCATCTTGAATATCTACCATTTTATCGCCGTTTACATCACCTGCAAGGTTATCATCCATGTCAGCTCTAAAGTTTTGTCCCACTAATTCTCCATCCTGCATTTTCCCTATTTTTGTTGTTAATTTACTATTTAAATGACCTGGCATTTCTACGAAAATATCATATTCTTTATCGCTTACTGGAACACTATGAATTTCAAATTGTCCGTTATCACCAATCGTTCCTGTATATTTCTTTCCATCCTTGCCAACTGCATACACTTTTGCTCCTAGTTTTGTATAGTCTTTCTTACCTAAATACCCCTCTTCATTCAAGAAAGCTTCCGGGCCAATATATCCTGTAACCGTTGAATGTTTCGAAACAATAGCAAAAGATTTATCTTTAAACGCAGGAATCTCAATGCCTTCTGATGCACCAACTTTTGTATAAGAGAACTTATCTACTCCAAATGCAGTCAAATCATTAAAGTATTCATCGTTCGTCATCTCGAATGTAACATCTAAAAATGGTTTATCTCCATCTAATCCTTTAAATTCTTTTCCTTCCAATGATGCGCCAACTTTCACCTTGTTTTCCCAAGCTCCTGCTTCACTTATCTTCGGATCTTCTAATTTAAGGTTCAATCCATGTTGTTCTACATATTCCGTAAGTGCTGGATTTGGTTTCACATCTGTAAATTTAAATAGCTGCTTGTAATAAGGAATTTCAAATGTACCTGACATAAGCTGTTTTACATTATTAAGATTCAAAGTTAATGTAATTTTCTCTCCTAATTTGATTTTATCTTTGTCATAACTTGGAACAGCGTATTCTGTCCCTTCTTTTACAAAGACGTAATCTTTATATCCAGTTGCCATATTCCCTGCAGTTGCAAGATCATATCCAAATAATTTTAAATTTAACGGCTCATTTATTTCCTCTGGAAGTACTCCAAATTTAAAATCACCATTTGCTTGAATTGTATTCAACCATCCTGATGGGAAGGCTGAGTTTTGATAATATACAATTTGATTCGCTTTTTGATCATATTGCAAGCCTTTTGCCTTTAATGCATCTACTGTAGAATCATAAATATTACCATGCACCCATAATGCACGCTGGCCGTCTTCTTCTTTAAACATAGAATCATTGACTTCGTGTATACCAGGTTGTACATCCTTAAATTTCATTTCAGGTATTACATTATCAATGATAATGCTATCGCCTTTTGTATAAGATTTTCCTTCTTTATCATATCCAACGAAGTTCAATTCGTAATCTCCATCAGGCAACATAACAGGTTTATCCGCAATTGGATGAGCTGGATTTCCTGTGAATGGAAGTACATACCCTCCCATACCAGAAAACATCATATATTCAACATTCGGTGTTAGACTACTTGCATTAAGTGTACCAACGACTCCTAATGCCTTCCCTGTCGTTCGGTCCTTCACAATTGCATCAATGGTTTCGAGAGGACTATTTAATTTAAATGTCAACGGCGAACTTGGTCTTTCCATAAATGGATGGAATTTAGAAGCATCTGTTGCCATTGCATCTCTTAGTAAATCTACAGACGCAATCCCTTTTTCTGTGAATTTAACTGCAAATGGTACTTGATATACTTCTTTTTCATTGTTTTTATTTGAAATATGAATATAGCCCTCATATCTACCAAATTCAGCGTTTTCTGGAATGGTAATTTCAGGGTTAATTTCCTCTGATGCACCAGGAGCTACTTTAATAGAATCTGGTACGTTTAGCTTCACACCATTCTTCGCTGCATCTTGCACACCTACACTTGTAGGTGAAAATTTCACCTCTAATTTAAACTCTTTCCCATCTGTTTTACTGCTGTTCTTAATTAAAACTTTTCGACTATCTTTAATAGGCCCATTTTCAATTTGATTTTTATACCCAAATGCAATAGAACCTGTTTTTTCTTCAATTTCTACTTCTTCATCACCTACAACGTTTGATGTTTTATCAACAACCTCGATAGATGTATCTGCATGAACTGCACGATATGCATCAATTCGTCCTGAGCCCACCTCAAATACAGAACGCTCTTCTTTTAAGTCAACTGCGGTATTCATGAGTGCTTCTTTTACTTCAAATGGACTATAGTTTGGATGTTCTTGTAAAATGAGTGCCGCTACCCCTGTAGTATGAGGAGTTGCCATAGAAGTACCTGACATACGTCCATACGCTATCGGATAATTTTCTCCATCTTTTGGATCATTAATATATTCAGGAACAGTTGAGAAAATAGACACACCTGGTGCTACAATATCTGGCTTAATATCATCTGTCTTAGTTGCAGGACCACGGGAGCTGAAATCAGCTAAGTGATCTCCCTCTGTTTTTATATTACTTAGTTCCCCAAACGCTAACGACACATCTCCTTGTACAGCTTTTGCTTGTAATTTCTCACCATCTACTTTTGTTAAGCGGAACGATGGAATAGATGCAGTACTTTCCCCAAGATAACTTGTAATTTCACCATCTACATTGTTATATACGATTACCGCCTTTGCGCCTGCTTCCTTAGCATGCTTAATTTTCTCATCAAATGTAATCTCACCGCGTTGGATAAGAGCTAATTTTCCTTTTACATCTTTTCCTGTAAAATCATCTGATTTCCCGAGCCCTGCATATACAACTGATACGGATTGACCTTTCAAATCTTCAATCTTATCAGTAAAGCTTTTTCCAAGTAGCATCATCTTATCCACATGTAAATCACCTGCATCGACGGAAAACGTTGGGATTTTCATTGCAGCGTTACTGGCTCCAACTGTAATCGGAAGTGCCGCTGCACTAGGTGATCCAATGGTACCTTCTTCTGGACCACTATTACCTGCTGCTACAACTGTAACAACACCAGCTAACATCGCATTGTTCACTGCGACAGAAGTAGGATATAAAGGATCATTAATAGACGCACCTAGTGATAAATTGATAACATCCATATTGTCTTTCACTGCTTTATCAATCGCAGCAAGAATACCGCTTGTTTGTCCACTTCCATATGGGCCTAATACGCGATATGAATATAAATCTACATCTGGAGCAACACCCTTCACTGCATAATCCACACTATTCTGTTTGTCTGCAGCAATTGTCCCAGCTACATGCGTACCATGGGATGTATAATATGCACTCCCCTCATAAATCTCAGGATATCCTCCAGAATTTTGCCAATCCTTATACGTTGTCTCCATTGGATCAGCATCATTATTAACAAAGTCCCATCCTTTTATGGAGTTCGGATCTATTTTACTTGGATCTTCACCTTGTTTTGCACGATATCCTTTATATGCATCTTTCAAATCCGGGTGGTTGTAATCAATACCTGTGTCCAGTACACCTACCTTAATTCCTTTCCCTGTTATTTTTTCATCATGCAGCTTGTCCACACCAATTTGCGGTACACTATCCGCCATTTTCGGTTCAACAGCAGTCTTAGTTGTTTCTTTCGGCAAATCAATTTTAACCTCATGATCTTCCCATACGCGCTTAACGATACCGGTACGAACTAAGTCTTCGATCATATTTGCTGGTAAAGAAATCGCTACACCATTAAAAGCATTCTTATATTCTCTTGTTATTTTTGCAGATTTTACATTTGTCCCTTTCTCTTTATTCTTTTGAAGTTGCTCAAGCTCTGCTTTAAATCCTTTATGTGATGCCTCTACCTTTTGTTCCGCATTTGAAAGAGCTACTTTTCTCCCTTTAGCCGCTTGTTTTAATACCTCTATTTTGCTAGGCGCTTGCTTAAATTCTATAATCACATTCACATTATTAGGACTTGTTGTATTGATACCTGGCGAAATAACAAAACCTGGTTTTGTATCTAACGTTTTTAAGGCATTACGTTGTTCCTTTGTAAGACCTTTTAAGATAGCATTTGCATCATCAATTCCAGTTAAAGTAGATGTATTTACCTCTTCCGCTAATACATTATATGGAATTCCTTGAGACAATAACATTCCAACTGTTAACGTTCCAATAAGAATCTTTCCAAATTTCCCTCGTTTCATATTACATCTCCCCATTATTAATATTATTTTTTGAAACAAATTGATTCTTAAATTCCCATGTAGCATTGGAAACTCTATTAATCTTAATCTTTTGTATCATGAAAGATTTCCAACACTACTACCATCCCCATACCTCACATAGCTAACCACTCACTTTACTCTTTCTATAAGAGCCCTCCGTCATTTATTTCCAACAAAAGATTTTCACAAAATGAATTATTAACAAGATTAAAATGTAATTCTATTTTTATTATTCCACATTTTGATTATTCTGAAAATTGAACAAAAGGAGTATCTTTTCTCTAAGGATTCTATGCCTACATAGTACAAAAGAACTACCTTGTCCTTTATTCTTTGTAATACAGAATAAAGCGACACGATAGTTCTTTGATAGATTTCTTATTTAATCTAGCGGAACTAATTGATTTCGGACTGCATAAATCACTGCTTGCGATCGACTTTTCACATTTAGCTTTTTAAAAATTTTATTGATGTGAATTTTAACTGTTTTATCACTAATATATAAAACTTCAGCAATTTCTTTATTACTAAGTCCTTTTACTAGTTCAAAGAGAATTTCCTTTTCACGTTCCGTCAGTTCATTTTCATTTGATTCTACTTTCATTTTTTGCTGATGATATGTAATTAATTTTTTAGTCATACGCGGATGAATGACTGAATCGCCTCGATATAACATTCGAATTGCTGCTACTACCTGATCTGATGATGAATCCTTCAATAAATAACCATCAGCACCGGCCTGGAGTGCATCCATTAAATACTCGTCATGTTCATACATTGTAAACACAAGTACACGGCAACTCGGATATTTTTTTTTCACTAACTCTGTAGCTTCAATCCCATTTTTCCCTGGAAGATTAATATCCATCAAAATACAATCTGGTCGGCATTCTTCTACTTTTCCCAATACTCCATCCCCAGAGCTAGCTTCTCCAACCACTTTCATATCAGATTCATCCTCTAGTATGCTCCGAATTGCATCCCGTAAAAAAGCATGATCATCTACTACTAATATTTTAATCATTTTACGCACCCCTTGTTTGTGAATCTGGAATTAACAGTGTAATTTCTGTCCCTTTTCCTACAGAACTATCAATCTGTAAAGTAGCCCCTAATTGGTCAGCTTGTTCATTCATATGTAATATACCATAATGTGGCTCATTCTTCGTTTTAACCATAGACTCAAATAGTGAAAAGCCAACTCCATTATCCTTAACCCTTAAAAGCACGTGTTCACTTTGATAGCTGAGTAAAACATCAGCCTTTTTTGCCTGTGCATGTTTTACAATGTTTTGCAAACTTTCTTGTAATGTATCAAATATAACTCTTTCTTTTGAAAAACTAAGCGCACGTGCATGACCTCTTTCATGATATGTAATGTCTAGTTCATATTCTTGTCTTAAAGATTTTATTTTACTTGCTATCGCCTGCTTAAGTCCCAATTGTTGTGTCGGATATGGTTTTAAAGCATAAATAGAATAGCGAACTTCTCCTAGGCTTCCTCTTAAATCTTTTATGCTTTTCTCTACTACTTGCTGCATATCTTTTGGTTTATCACGGTATTTTTTCTGCGCGGATTCTAGTTGGAATATCACCCCGGCTAATGTTTGCGCAATACCATCGTGAATTTCTCGAGCAATTCTATTTCTTTCTTCTAAAATCATTCTTTTTTCCTGTTCAGAAATTAATATCCTTGTTTTAACTACGTTAGCTAATTGGTTAGAAAATGTAGCTAACGACTGTACATCTTCTGGAAAGAAGCCCGCATTTCTACTTTTCCCTGCAACAAACATTCCGACTAGTTCATCATTAACAATAAGAGGAAAATATACAAGTGAGCGTATGACACTTTCAAATATTTCATCTCCAGGAGCCGTACCAATTTTCCAATCATTAAATACAAGGTTTTTAGAAAGTCCCTCAAATGCATCATAATTTTCTAAATGATCAGAAATATCAAGACGAACTTTCCCATCTTTTAATAGAATATTCCAGTTTCCATCATCTTTTGTCCATATTACATATGCTTGTATGCCAAAAAAACCTTTAAGTGCTTGTTTAATATGCTTCAAGTTTCCTCCGGTTAATCCTCGACTAATTTCGGTCGTAATAAGAAATAACTCATATAATCGTTCTTTCTCCATCCTTATCCGTACAGAAAAAGAACTAATAACGGAAGTTGCTACAAGTGGAAAAAAGAAAAACAGTACTGTAACTTCGTTTACCTCCACACTATATGTACTAATTAGTACATGCATCAGTGCCGCATAAGAGAAACCAAAAGTTTCGCAAAGAAATACCGTAATAGTTTTTTTATACCATTGGTAAATTGAATATGGCTGCGGAAGAAGTATCATTAACAAATCGTAAAAGCGATTGTTGAAAAAACAAAAAAACACGCAAAATAATAACAAAGATATTAAATTCTCATACAGAACTGACATACCTATCTTATTAATTATTAAGGACATACATTTGTCTGAAAACCATTTGGCAAAGATCAAACTAAGTGCATGTTGAGTACTATTAAATAACATTCTTTGTATCGGTGAACGACGATGCAGGTGAATAATTAGCGTGACAAGTACAATAGCAACAATAGTTATATGGATTCCAAACTGCCAACTCATAGCGTAAATTATCGGAAAGGTAAGCGAACTAGTTCCTCTCCAAAATCTTACAGGAAAATACTCTGCAATCCCCATAAAAAGTAACAACAATATTAGTATTGTTAGATGAGAAGGGATTTTAATTTCAAGTAAAGATATAGTTATAGTAACCAAACCAAGAAAAGAAATAAAATAAAGATAAAAACTAGCAATCTTTTCTCTCATAAAGATAGAATTTACATCTTTCAAAACAACCCCTTCTTTCCTTATAAAAACTCCATTTTCTCTATTATCCAACAAAAAACCGGCACTGGCAAAATGGAAGGACATCCACTAGCCAATCACCGGCTGTGTACTACACCTAAAAAGGCAAGACACAATACTAGTATATATCAGTTTGTGAAGTTTACCCATTAGTCAAATGGTGTAATTGTACATACTTTTAGACTTAGGTCTACTAGTACAAAAGATGTATACGCAATTTAAATTTTGATTCACTAAAAAAATTCTAAGAAAAATAGGAAGGCAATCGTAGTAAATACTTATCTATATTAATTTCATCTAAATCTTTAGGTTATGTATGTGTCAAATACTCCCCATCTAATATTTGCAAATAACCCATGAGATAATCTCCTTATATACTATATATGAAGTTTATCACTTAATATTTATTGAAGAAAAGGCGATGCATACAATAATCAAATCTAATTAACATATTATTTGATTATCGGTAGCGAGATTAAAGAGACTCCCTACTCTCAGGAAGGAACCTCCAATTCATATTATTCCCCCTATTTCTATGTTTCTTATTTGATTCTAATTAACTAACTGATTAGGGTTATTGCAAATCAAAATAATAAAACCACATCTCCAATTATTAGATAACTATCTAATACATTGGAGGTGCGGTTCACTTAGGTCATTGATGTTTCAGCTATTCTCTTTATTTGAAAATTACATCTACCATATTAATTTAATATTATATTCCTCAAGCCAACTATTAACTTGAAGTAAATAATCTATTATACCTCGTGCATCATTACCTGAAATTACTTCGTCTTTTCCTTCTGCAATAGCACGAACTCTTTCTACATTAATTAATGGCAAAATAGGTGATTCAGGATTGTTCAACACATGTAACATCCAATCACTAATACCT
>Ga0209463_1001971_pt1 | contig 11802 bp, 10 predicted proteins | sample AgamicMgSfrz_FD_187169 | JGI IMG/M metagenome (GOLD analysis project Ga0209463, IMG submission 187169) | Agave microbial communities from Guanajuato, Mexico - Mg.Sf.rz (SPAdes) (version 2) | ecosystem: Host-associated > Plants > Phyllosphere > Phylloplane/Leaf | place: Guanajuato, Mexico... | reverse complement strand
TTTTACTAATGAAATTCTCTGGTTTTCAATATAAAGAAATTGCAGAAATACTTCAAATTGAAATATCTTCTATTGGAACATTATTGGTCCGAGCCAAAATGAAATTTCGCAAGATTTATAAACAAATAGAGGAGGCATAACAAATGAAATGTTATGATATCGGATTTATTCAAACATATATTGATGGCGAACTTTCTCATGATATAAGAAAGGAATTCACAAAGCACCTAGATACATGTGAAGCATGCCAAGATTTATTAGTAGAAATTAGTAAATTAAATCAATGGGAAAACGTAATGCTAGATGAAGAATGTGCAAATTCACCACATGAAATCAAAATTGATATAGAACAAGCATGGAAAACATTTGAAAGTCGTTCCAAGTTAGAGAATGTTTCTAATATAAATCACAAAAAACAACAGAAGAAAGGAACCTTTACAAACATGAGTAAAAAATCAAAACGTTTCATGTATACAGCAGTAGCTGCAGCAGCACTTTTCACAACAGCAATGATTCCACAAGTACAAGTGGCGGCTACAAATGTTGCCTCGTATTTTTCTAATGCAGTTATAAACGATAAGGTTGTAAATGAGGGGGGTACAGATGAAAATGGTAACAAAATAGATGGAATGAAGAATGGTAAATATATTCCTATTGATGAAAAAATTACAGATCAAGGTATTACTGTACATTTCAAAGAATTATATATCGCAGATTCACGTATATCAGTTCATTATAGAATGGAAAAAGCTGACGGAAGTTTAGTACCATTTGAATTTGATACATCGGGATTAGAACTTGGGAATGATGGTAAGGTTAATGGACAACAAGAAGAAAACCCTGAGCTTAAAAAAGTAGGGGTAATATCTTTTATCCAAGATTCAGATGATCTTCTTCCTTTTGAACTTATGGCAGCTGGTAAAAAATTAGATCATGTAGGCATTCGTGAGAAAGACAAACCAGAAGGTGTCGTTACATTTGTTGAAGGTCCTGAAGGAAAAGACTCTTTCAAACAACCTCTTACGCTAGATATAAATATAAATAAAATTGGAAAAGTAGCTGGATCTTGGAAAGCTCAAATTCCAATTGATACTTCACATTTGAAAAATAATACGAATTAACATGAAAAAAAAGAATAGAACAGTATGTATCTAATTCTCAGTTTATATGTTTTCTTGTTTTCGTTACATTTATTTTTTTATGTAGTTTTTACTCTATCTTTTATTTGTGATTTAAGACCATTATAAGAAAAAGCTCCCTAAAAAGTAGAGAAATAAATAACCGGTTTCTTAACGTATAAGAAATCGGTTATTTTGTATTTAAAATGCGTTTAAATGTAAAATTTTCTTTTTTTGTAAAAAAGAAAAGACACCCTAAGGTGCCTTCCTCCGACTTGAACCATCTTAATTTTAATAATATGTATTGGACTCCCATCCAACTATTATTTTACCATGTTAAGTTGTTTTTGTTTATTGAGAAATACAATAATTTATTTATGCTGGTCGTCTGTATGAGGTCCTTTTGTAGTCCATGCAGCCATTAATAAAAGAACAATTGCAGTGATGACACTTTTGGATTTCTTCAGGATTCATTTGATCTACGGGTTTATAATCCCTGTTAGCATCATAGGTAGAATAGTGGGATAAAAGTAGAAATAGCATAATTAAAAAAGGAGTGAAACTTCACTCCTCTTTTTTACTTGTTGATTTTAACATGCATTAGATCACTACTAGAATTTTGCTTCTCTAAGCTTATCTCTATTTTAAGATTGTTTTTATTTATTTCAAAATTACCTGTGCGTGTATTAGAAGCCACTATATTATCAATCTCTTTACTCAAATCTAAGTTTGGATTTATCATAGTGATCCACTTTTTCCCTAACTCTAGTAACGCCTTATTACCTTGGCCTCTCTCAATTACAAAATTAACAGTAAAGTTATTTTCATCATCACCCCTTACAGTGAAATTCCCATAAAATTCTGGAATCCCCTCTAATACTGGAGAGAATAAAACGACCTCTGAACCTGGACCACCTATCGCTGCATACTTTAATTCCGCATTATATTTTGTATTGATTTGAGTAACAAAATTTTGTGCTTCCTTAGATACAGATCTTTTCAGTACAGATGAGCTCTCCATCCAACCTTCATAATAATAAATATCATCATCTGCTAAATCTTGCAGTATAACAGTAGGCTTTAACTCAGGCTCTTTTTCTGATTTATTAATTGCATTGTATAAGAATAGTGCATACTGCTCACGAGTCACGAGACTTTGCGGTTCAAACTTATTATCACCCGTGCCCGTCGTGATTTTATTTTCTTGTAATGCACTGATAGCATTTGTTGCCCAGTAATTTTTATCTACATCTTTGAAAGTGGTAGTAGATGTTGCTTGGAAATTAAATGCCTTTGTTAATACAACAGCTAATTGTTCACGTGTTAAAACATTATCTGGACCAAATTTCCCATTACCAAATCCGTTCATAATACCAGCTTTATTCAGAGCTAGAATTTCTTTTTCAAACATATGCCCTTCTATATCTGTGAAAGGATTTTGTGTAGTAAGTTCATCTGCTGGCTTCAAGTAAGCATATATTAGTTTAGCCACTTGTCCTCGTGTAATGTTATCACCAAAACCAAACATTCCGTTTCCATAACCAGCTACAATATTTTTCTCTTTTAAATCCATAATTGCTTTATAAGACCAGTGATTTTCAGGAACATCTTTAAATCCTATTGTATTTTCTGCTTGCACATTTGTTAGAGGAGTTAGTGTTGTTGATGCAATAACTGTCCCTGCTAAAATTAATTGTTTAAAATTCATAATTGAATCCCCTTATTCTTAAAATAATATGTTGAAAAGAATACCGTGCATACCCTTTTATATTAACATATAAAGATGTTATATGTAGGTTAATTATGGAATATTTAAAGAAGATTATTCCAGTTGATAATGAGTACACAACTACATTAAAATCATAATAATTTGCTTCCAATACGCATTCTTTTCCTTTATCCATTTTAAAAAGATACCATTTACAAATGCAAAAAACCCCTCAAAACATCAGCTTTAAGGGGATCCCTCCTATCATCTTCTCTCTTCATACAATCGATTTGCTTTATACGAGCAAACGAAAAACATACATGTCGCAACAGGGATAAATGTTAAAAAAAGTCCTCTCATTAATGCAAATGGCGTTTCAAATAAGAATGACCATAGAAACGATACGCCTTGCTTATCCCATAATCCTGGAGTTAAGTATAGTTCTTTCGGATTTACAAATGCTCCTAAATTCATCGTATTACTATACATAAATAAAAATAATATCGGCAAATAACATATCGCTAATTCTAAAAATGTTTTAGATAGACGTTTATACTTCCCTGCTCGTGACATTTGATCTGAAAAAATGTCATCTTCACTTTCCTCATTTACCTTTTTAAAATAGTACGTACCTGACCACCGATTACCAGCTATATGCTCCCAGCCACTATCTTCAAATAGTGTGCAGTAATTAATAAAATCACTTTTTCTACTAAATACTCTATGGTCTATTTTAATCGTCGCATCTTCGGGTTCTGTATATCTAAATGTATAACCAAATGTAGTGCTTTCTAGTTGATAGCCTTTCCAAGGCCATCTCTTCTAACCATTTTTCCTCTTTCTCAAATTCTAAAAAAAATTTCAATCTCCACATCATCGTTTCCCCCTAACTATACGTGTAATATACTTTTTGTAACCTCAATAATGTGCTGGCTCTAATAAAGCTAAAAGTACGTAATAGGTTGTTTCCGTTAATGGTAAATAATAGGTTGTTTCCGTTAATGGTAAATTTTTATCTCTATTCATACACACCTCCAATGTAACGATAAATATATAGCTAAACTATATAGTTCAACTGTATATGTCAAATGCAGAAATAACTTTATAAGCCATAAGAAAAACGCTACCTTTTTAAAAGATAGCGTTTTTCTTATTATCCTTGCTTATTCTTCGCCTTTGAATGCAGACCCTTTTCTTATTCACATAAAACTTAAACCCTTAAAGAACCACGAAAACCTCTGGCAGCATAGTAAGAATCTGCTCCATTGTGGTACACAAAAACATGTCCGAAGCGATAATCACAGAAAAGCGCACCACCGAGCTCTCTAATATCTGAAGGTGTTTGTACCCAACTTGATGATTTTATATCAAAATCCCCAAGTTGTTGCAACTCTCGATATTGCTCTTCAGTCAATAGTTCAATACCCATAGCATTTGCTACATCAATAACCGTATTTTCTGGTTGATGTTTTTTTCTTGATTCTAGCGCTTCACGATCATAACAAAGGCTTCTGCGGCCTTTAGGACTCTCCTTTGAACAATCACAGAAAGTATACTCATCCTTCTCTTTATCATAAGCAATAACATCTGGCTCACCACCAGTTACTTCCATTTCATTAAGTGACCACAATTTTTCAGGATTAGCGTCCAACTTCGCTTCAACTTTAGCCCATTCAAGTTCTTCATGGCGGTTCATATTCTTCTCAAAACGAGATTTTAATACTTTTAACAATTCTTCTCGTTGTTCTACCGATAACTCATTTTTATTCTTTGTCATATTAGTCCTCCGTATTATGTGTCCTTATAATCATTTAAGTATATGTTTTATAACAAATCTTCTCAATCATTGTTTTGTATGCAGTTTACAATAAATTATATAATTTTTAAAATCTCTTTTTCAACAATAAAAAAAGCACCTGAAACAGATGCTTTCTCTCATTCTCAATACGTAAACGTAATCGTCACTAAAGAATATCCTTCTTTCGCATTATACGGCTCAGCTTTATAAGAAACACGGTTCGCTCCTTGCGGATAACCGATTTCTCCAATTACTTTTTTCACATCTTGCAATGCGCCATCCATTGATTGTTTATAAAGGATTTCAATTTTTGGTGACTTTGCATTATAACGTTGCTGCATTTTATTTTTGAATTCATTATAGTTGTTTGCAATGTATTCATTTCCTAAATAATTTAACTTTGTATCTTTTAATATTTGTTGGTATGCAGTGGTTTTCGTACCACCTGCCGCAATTTTATTTGTTAATGTACTATAATAATTTGTTGTAGCTTGCGGATAGTCACTTCTATTCCACACGTGATTTCTTGCGATTTGCTCATCTGATAAGTTGAAATATGAATATGTTACGCGGCCCTGCTCATCTGGCACCGGATCATCGAATGTTGTATCAAGGTGATACCATTTGTTTTCGATTTTCACTAAATTCCAAGCATGAGGCTGACCGTCTCCAGTTCCTACTACAAAATGATTCTCAATTCCCGCTTCTTTTAATAATTGATAGGTTAATAGTGCGTAACCTTGGCAAACCGCAGAACGATTTACAAGTGCTTCATATGCTGTGTAAGCTTTATAAGACGTATCGTAAGAAATATGTTTTACGACATAATCATGAATCGCTTTCACTTTTTGGTGATCATCCATTCCAACTTGAGTAATAGAAGAAACAATTGCCTTTGCTTGCTTCATTACATATTCCGTTTGTTCTTTCGTTTCGCGATATGTAATTTTCAGCGTAAACGTATAATTTCCAGGTGATCCAGAAATTCCATATGAAACATTCGATCTATTATAATTTGTATACTCATTTTTACTTGCCACTTCTTTATAGGCGTTAAAAAGCGTATCCATCACTTCTTGCATATTGCTATTTTTCGTTTTATATGGAAGTGTAATACTTGTTTCATATGTATTAATACGCTTTTGCACTTCATCTTTAAATGCTGCTAATAATGCTGCATCTCCTGTATCTTTCACCGCAACCGCAGGATTTTTATATTGCAAAGCATTATATAAAAACTGTGCATACTGTTCACGCGTTACCGTTTTTGCAGGTTCAAATTTCCCGTCGCCTGTACCAGATGCAATCCCGTTTGACTGCACCGCACTAATCGCACCTTCTGCCCAAAAACCATTCGGAACATCATTAAATGTATGCTTTTGCTTAGCTGAAACTTGAAAAGCATTTTTAATAATTTGCGCCATTTCTGCACGGCTAACAGAATCTTTCGGTCTAAACCCTCCGTTTCCATCCCCATTAAAAATTCCTAATTTCGTTAACGTTAAAACCTCTTCTGGAAACAATGTGGATCCTGCGCGAATATCTCGATACGGATTGTTTAAAGTAGATCCATCTTTTAATACATAACGAGCACCTTCATTACTGAACGCACCACCTTGCTTATTCGGTAACAGCGCACGATAAATTAAAGCTGCAACTTGCTCTCTCGTCGCAACATCACCGAAACCAAACTTCCCATTTCCATAACCGGAAATAATATTTTTACTCGATAAATCTTTAATTGCCGGATACGACCAATGCGACGTAGGCACATCAGAAAAAATACCTGCCTCAGCAGCTCTCACGTCACTGCCATTTGTATATAGTAAAGCACCACCTATAAGTGATAATGATGTAATTGATTTTAGTAGTTTTGTGTACATAATTCCTTCTCCCAATACGTTCTCTATTTATATATTTTGTCGAAAAATCTAAAATAATATGACAAAACATATTATACTATTAAAATTTTTTGAAGGATATACTAAGTTTTGAAATATGCAAAAACTCATATTGTTATAGGGGTTCATAGTGATATTATGTTGTTTTACTTGTGAATATATAAATAATAAGGGAATATAACATTCAAAAATCATTGGAATAAAGCGAAACTTCACTCAGTGGTACTACTCTGTACATTTCACGTCTCTCTTCTTTACTTTAAATGAATGTTTTCGCTTCACTTTTATCTCAGCCAGTATAACACCGCTAAGAATAAGCAATGCTCCAATATACCCTTTGAGTGGCAATACTTCGTTCATGAACAGGTAAGCGAATATTGCAGAAAATACAGGTTCTAATGAAAAAATGAGTCCTGTATGTGTCGGTGTTGTGTATTTCTGCGCCATCGCCTGAACAATGTAGGCAAAAGCACTGCAGACAATGCTTAACACCAGTACAGCGATCCAACTTTCTTTAGTGGATGGAAGTTGCGGCTTTTCGAAAATCAGGGCAAAGAGTATGCCAAAGCCTCCTGCAAATCCCAATTGAAGAATACCAAGCTGCAATGTATTCGCAACTTTAGCCGCCCTCCCGGTGACAATAATATGAAAAGCATAAAAGAAAGCGGCGAGTATACAGAGTAAATCTCCAGAGTTTAGTGTTAATTGATTATTCAAAGTCAGTAAACCAATGCCTGTCATTGCAACAAGGGCACTAATGATCAGTCTATAACTTAGTCGTTCTTTGAACAGAACGATAGATAATAAAGGGATAAAGATTACAGTCAAACTGGCTAGAAAACCGGCATTTGAAGCTGATGTTGTTTTTAAACCTAAGATGACTGAAGCAGATACCACAAATAGTAAAAACCCCAGAATAAAACCATATTTTAGAGTAACAAAATAGATTGAACGAAATTGTTTACAAAAAACAGCGACACAAACCAAAAAAGCAATACCAAAGCGTAATGCAACAAGAGAAAATGAAGGAACAGTTTCCAATCCGACTTTCATAAAAAGGTAGGAAGAACCCCAGGTCATTGTAACAACTAAGATCATAAAATCAGCTTTTATAGGTTTCATTTTTAGTTCCCCTTTTCAATTTTATGTACATAGTATAATTATGATTGAAATATTAGTAAATTGAATATATTTAATGCTATACTTGAACAAAATTCATACATAAGAAAGTAGGAGATTCGATGAGTCTGACTAAGTTCGAAATTTTTCTGAAGACGGTTGAAATGGGAAATTTATCAAGAGCAGCAGAAGCACTGAATATAACTCAGTCAGGTGTCAGCCATGCGATCAGGAGTCTTGAATTAGAGTATGGGTTTCAACTGCTTTCTCGGAATAAAACAGGCATTCGATTAACGGAAAATGGTGACCGTATTTTAACGCATGTGCGTGAAATAGTAAACCATAATGAGCGATTAAAGCAAGCTGTTGCAGAGATTAATGGCATAGAGGCGGGAACCTTGCGCATTGGCACCTTTACAAGCGTATCCACTCACTGGCTGCCTGCAATCATACATCGATTTCACTTGGAACACCCTCGAATTGAAATCAAATTAATGGAAGGAGATTATGGCACGATTGAAACGTGGATTCAACAAGGAGTAATTGACTTAGGTTTTATGTCACTACCGTCTTCAAGTCATCTCGAATCTATTCCACTAAGAAAAGATCGAATGCTATGTGTACTCCCTAAAGATCACCCGTTAAGTAAACAATCCACGATTCGGTATGCTCAGCTTGAGAAAGTGCCTTTTATTATGCCTGCTTCTTCGTGCGGTTACGATGTTAGGAGAGTATTAGAAGCAGCTCGGGTTCATCTCAATATTCAATTTGAAACCGGCGATGATCATGTAATTGTCGCGATGGTGGAGAATGGACTTGGGATCAGCGTCATGTCTGAACTCGCATTACAAGGACAAAGCGAAAATGTTACGATTGTAGAATTGGAAGACAGACCTACTCGATCACTTGGGTTGTCACTCACTTCAATTAAACACGCATTACCAGCGGCAAAACGCTTTATCGAACATACCCAAAAATGGCTGGATGGAGAATAAGTATATCGGCAATCAAAACAAAATCAACAGGCAAGGAACTATTACGTTTTATTGTTCTAATTGTTATAGGGATATTATGCTACTTTACTTGCGAATATATATAAAAGAGAAATACAACATACAAACAGCCCAAGTTCCTCATTGAAACTTGGGCTGTTTCTTATACTTTTCGTTCTAATGCAAAAACATAAGAGCTTGTAAGTACTCCCACTATTACTTTAACAATGATTTTCACTAGAATCTTATATATTATTTAACTGCCTCTACTTGTTTTTCTAATTCTATTCCAAGGAATTTAGCAAGCTCAAGCATACCAAATTGATTAGCTACAGACTCTGCATCAGAATTATAGTTTGTGTTTGTATTAATATCATACGTATAAATTGCTCCATCCGAACTGCGAATAAATTCAATACCGGCAACAGTGATTTCATTTTTCTTCAAAAATTCTTTGTATTGTTCAATAATTGGCTCATGTAAGTCCAATATAATTTCAAATTTTGTTGACGATTCTTTCTTACTCTCTTCTCCTACTGGGCAAAAAGCATCGTGAATCGAGCATGCATCTGCTGGACAAAGCTCAAATCCTTCTGATGTATCTACTTTAACTGCATATACAAACTGACCACCTACAAACTCACAACGCGTAATATATGGTTCTGGCGCTTCAATATACTGCTGGATTAAAGTAATTCCATCGATAGGTTCTTCAAACGCCGGACTATCCAAATACTGTTCTAAAGCATCGATGGAATGAAATAGTTGAACACCAAGGCCTTTCCCTGCACGGTTATGCTTTGTAATGAACGGTACTTCCCCTAACTCCCTTGCTGCTTTTACTATATTAGCGCGGCCAACAGCACCAATTGTTTTCGGCACTTGTATCCCAAAATTTCTTAATGCTGCATATTGATTCAATTTACTTACTTCAAGGCGTAATGCACGAGATCCATTAAATACTGTTCGCCCGTATCCCTCTAACCAAGCAAGAACCCCCTCAGTCAATTCAGGTGCATAACGATGTCCTCTCGTATGTGAAGAAGCACTCATGCGGCTATAAAAAACACCTTGAGGAGGCTCTTGTTCTAACGATATTGTTCCTTTATCTAAATGCCATTCCTCATACGGTAACTCCAGTTCTTCCAACCTTTTCACTAAATGTTCCGTCCATTCCTTATTCTCATGTAATATGTAAATTTTACTCATTTGTAATCAATTCCTTTCTTTTCAATTCAACTAATGGCATCACTTTTTCAGAAAATCGTTTCATCTCTTCAAGCTGTGGCGAAAATTGTAAAAGTAATAATGTAACACCTACTTTTTCAAAAGCGAGTATCCTTTCTGCAATTTGTTCTGGTGTTCCGATTAGATTAGGACGTAACCCGCGATTAGATACGGAATAATCATTCAATTTCACTTGCTGTTCTAAATGCGATTTACTAATAAAATCTTGGTAACCCGCATAACCTAACGCACCTTCTTTCACATCCGTTATGCGTCTCCATTCCTCTAATGCCTCTTCTTCTGTATCACGACAAATGACGTAAGCCGCAAGCCCGAATGACTGCAATGGCTCCTCTGTAACTTTCTTTCTACGATTCTTCATATCTTCTATTTTCACAGATACTTCTTCCACTGTTCCACCATGCATGACATATGCATCCGCGTGTTTTACGATTACCTCTTTTCCTCGCTTACTCTCACCACCTGCATAGATCTTAATCCCTTGTTTCTGCACAGGTTTTGGACTTAAATATGTATTATGAATCTCATAAAAATTCCCCTCATAAGAAAACTCTTCTTCTTTCCAAAGCCCTTTCAAAACTGTTACAAATTCCTCCGTACGATCATATCTCTCGTCGTGTGCAGTAAATACCCCGCCATACTGCCTAACTTCTTCTTCCCACCATGCTGAAACTACATTCAATGTAAAACGGCCATTACTTAATTGATCAATATTCGCTGCCATTTTCGCTGTAACTGCTGGATTGTGGAAACCAGGTCTTACAGCTGTCATAATCTCTAATCTATCCGTCACTGCTGCAAGTGCTGCCGCAGTTGTCCATGCTTCCAAACTTGGTGCTGAAACACCTTTTATATCATTTAAGTTTAATTCTGCAATAAGAGTTGTTGAAAAACCTAATTGTTCTGCCGCTTGCGCTGTTTGTTTTGCATACTCAAACGTAGGCGGCATAGATTCATCATCTACATTTCGAAGCCATCCCCCAAAAATCGGCAACCAAAAACCATACTCCACTACCTATTCCCCCTTTACCTTTTAGCCATAAAAAAGGCTACTCTTATCGAAATAAAAGTAGCCTTCTTGACTAATTGAACCGCTCTTATCTTTCAGGTTTTTCTTCACCTGCAGGATTTGGCACCTTTCGTCTAAAACGAGGTTGCCGAAGTTTCATAGGGCCCGTCCCTCCACTTCTCAACATAAGAATTGTTTTTTTTGTGATTTTTTTATTATAATCATCAGAATAATAAAAATCAATTATTTAATACTTATTTTTCCGATAAAAATTAAATGATATATAAGAAATCATATTTTTATAGCAGTTCATGAGGGTATTATCTTGTTTTACTTACGAATATATGAAGGGGTATGTTGTATCATGTCGAAAACATCATGTATAACCAAGTTGCTTTGCTTCTATTATAAAAATACAGCAAAATAAATACGAACCAAAAGAGGTGTTAGTAATATGAAAAATAAAAGATGTGATAATTGCGGTTCTACTACATTTAAAGAAGGAAGGGTTGGATCTGCTTATCACGCATATGTTTGTGAAGATGAATCTAGTAGGTTCTTTTCAGGAGGGAAACGTTCTAAGCTATTAACCACATTCTGTTTAGAATGCGGTGAGGTAAAATCATTCAGAGTTGAAAAACCAGATACATTCAAAGAATAAAATGTATTCGAGAAGATGTTGTTACTAACATGAAAATAGCATTATTTATATTTGAGCTAATAGGAAAAGAATATTATCTAAAAATGATCCAGATGAACTTATTGAAATACAAAATAAAAAAGCACTCATAATTTCGCAAAAGCTATTTAAAAAGCACATAGGAGAACTCCCTATAGTTTTTAAGCTTAAAACTATATTATTAAAATTAAGATGATTTAAGTCGCAGAAAGGTACCTTTAGGTGTCTTT
>Ga0209463_1001970_pt1 | contig 11803 bp, 11 predicted proteins | sample AgamicMgSfrz_FD_187169 | JGI IMG/M metagenome (GOLD analysis project Ga0209463, IMG submission 187169) | Agave microbial communities from Guanajuato, Mexico - Mg.Sf.rz (SPAdes) (version 2) | ecosystem: Host-associated > Plants > Phyllosphere > Phylloplane/Leaf | place: Guanajuato, Mexico... | reverse complement strand
CGCCTGATTATGGACGGTGCCGGTATGCGCACTGTTCTGAAAAGGCTGGAAAGGGGAGCCTGAACCTCCGATGCTCTGGAATACCATAGGAATCAGTTTCATTTTGATAGTGGTTTTGACATACATTTGGATCAAAACGAAAACATTCAATCGACAAAAAAGTGCAGGCACTCCTGAGCGCGAGGCATTCACGATTGAAATGTTAACTGAACAGGTGAAGAACTCGCTACATGAATTAAGTCATAGTCAGCTCGCTGATATCGGTCTACATGAGGAAGAATATCGAAGAAGAATCAATCAGCGTGCCGAGATGAGAAAAGCACTAAAAGGCTGCGTCTCTGGCAGCATTAGTGACAAAACTTATGTAAAAAACCTGATCGGTGATTTGCTCACTCGAAATATAGGTCTGAACAAGACTAATGTGGATGAGGTCATCCTTTTTGCGGAGCCCGAGTTGTTATCCGTTCAAGATCAGTTTGAGATTGTCTTTTACCTCTACCGTCAGCAATTCGGCGTTGATGCCTTGTCACGATTAATTGACACTTACGATCTGGGCAGGCTCCGATTGGAGGATGGTGCTGAGGATGGCGGTGGATATTATATTTCCGAGGAAGATATCGGGTACGTATTTGAATGCGAATACCGTGAGCTTGGATTTAGAGAAAAAACGGATATTATCGTCCAGCGAATCTACCAGCATTACAAGGGCTTCTCGGTTGTAGATGAAATCAGAGACCAGCGAATTGACGGGGTTAGCGGGGGAGTTAGCGGTATGCTGGATGCCATGCAGGATATGGGAGTTCAGCACCCAGCTTCCTGGAATGATCTGTTGGAAGATGGCTTTGAGGATACACCAGTGGAGGTTCCGTTAAGTGGTATGGAAAGTGTTTGGATTTTCTACAAAGGGAAGTCGATCCATCTTTCATTTCTATCATTCGGCAGTATCCGGGAACTGAAAAGGGTTTGTCAGAATATTTATAAATACAATTACCCTGGTCAGCTGTCGGAAGCGAATGGATATAAGGTCAACGAAATGAAGGATGGCTCTCGCGTAGTAGTGGTAAGGCCCCCTTTTGCAGAGTCATGGGCGTTTTTTGTCCGTAAATTCGACATTCCCAATGCCTCGCTTGAGCAATTGATAACTGGAAAGAATGCGGAACTGCCAATCACACTGTTGCAGTACCTCATGAAAGGAAGCCGCATTACCGCTGTGACAGGTGCACAGGGATCGGGTAAAACGACGCTGCTGATGGCGATGGTCAAGCATATTTATGCCTCATACACGCTGCGTGTTCAAGAGATGGCATTTGAGCTGCAGCTTCGTCGAATCTATAGCCGTCGTAATATTTTGAGCTTTCGGGAGACGGAACATATTTCAGGTCAACAAGGACTGGATTTGCAGAAAAAAACGGATGGAACAGTCAATATACTTGGCGAGGTTGCAAGTGATGAGGTTGCTGCCTGGATGATTCAAATGTCGCAGGTTGCCAGTTTGTTCACCCTGTTTACCCACCATGCCAAGACGTTCCGTGATTTGGTATTCTCACTCCGAAATTCTTTGCTCAAAACAGGCATGTTTCAACATGAGCACATCGCCGAGGAACAGGTCGTCAGTGTCATCAATTTTGATGTTCATATGAAAAAGGATCCAGAAGGACGCAGGTACATCGAGCGAATTACAGAGTGCTTGCCCCGTGCCGATCAGGTGCACAGTGTAGAAGAACGTGCAGGATTTGCTTTTCGGAATGTGATCGAATTTAAGCAGGGCAAATATGTGGTGACCGCGCCCCTTTCCACAAGCAGCATCATGGATATGCGGGACCAAATGACTTTGCAGGATGCATCACAGTTTGAACAATTTATCGAGCAGTACTGGGGTGATATGCATGACAACTAAATCATGGCTTATCATTCTGCTGGCTGTATGCATATCCGGACTGGTGGTTACGCTCCTAATTCTCAATTTCTATCTTAAGAGAGGAAAGGGAGCGAGCAGTAGAGCCGCTGGAGCACCAACTCCTACTGTCCATCGAACGGTATGGATGAGGTCATTCCTGCTGCAGTCCTACCGCTGGGGAATGAAGGTGCCTCTGCTATCATCATATATCTATCTCATTCAGAAGCGGATTTCATTCAGACATATTGGAGACGAAGCATCATTACGTCGTATGACCATGACTGTTGTTCTGGTCGTTGCCGGAGGATACGGCAGTATTAGTATCGTGCTGTTTTTAATGCAACCGGGTATTGCTTTCGTCATTTTGTCCGTACTTTGTGCTGTCGTGATCAATAGCCTTGTTGTGGACTTGTGGCTAAATCGTACGGAGAAGCGGCTTCTGGTCCAAATGCTGGACCTGTTTGCGGATGTGCGGCATCGATATCATCAGCACGGAATGATTGAAGAAGCACTCTATGAAGCTGGAGAAGCAGGCGTGGGTGAAGCAGCCGATCAGGTGCTGCTGATCTATGAGGCACTGACATCGCCAGATCCCAATGAAGCGTTGGAGAGATATTACGAGATAGCCCCCAATCGCTTTCTAAAGGCTTTCGCTGGCATCTCCTTTATGGTCATGGAGTTTGGGGATAAGGATCGGGCTCAAGGTTCAATCTACCTGAAAGGTTTGGGAAACCTGACTCAGGAAATCCACTTGGAAATTTTGAGGCGGGACAAGCTGGATTACCTTTTAAAAGGGTTGAATATGATTGCGCTGGCTCCGGTATTGTTTACCGCTCCCATCGAACGCTGGGCGAGAGGCAGTTTTCCGACCATGGATGAGTTTTACCGCAGCAAGCTTGGATTTATAACCAAAATATCAATCTACATCATCATTATCCTGGCCTATTTGCTGTTGCAGAGACTTCAGCAATATGATGAAACTCGATTCCGGTCAGGGCGCAAACTTTCCATGATGGACCGTTTTTTATACAACCAGAGATTCATTCGTAAATTGGCCATGTTGTTTGCTGCCAAACCAGGAAGTGCTAACTACACCCAGACTGTTAGGTTGATGAGGGAGAGCAGCGCCGAATTGAAATACGAGTGGCTGGCAATCCGCAGACTGATGTTGTTTGTGTGCTCATTTGCTCTGGCGATCGGTTGTATATTACTGCTTCATCATATCGAAAGAAATCACATTCTATTCGACCCTGTAAGAGATGACCGAATGTTTGGAGCGATGGCCGAAGCGGAACTGAATCAGGCTGCCGAAAAAACAGCTTTGGACCGAGAGGTAATGGAACGGTTAGGAATGAAACGTGGAACTAGCTACGATGATGTGTTTAACACGCTACAACAGGTTTCCCCCATCCCCTTGGACTCCGACATGCAAACTGAAACGAGTCTGCGCATTATTCAAAAGCTGGAGGTATACAACAAGCAGTATTTGCACTGGTGGGAACTGCTGATTTCCATCTTTATCGGTGTAGCCGGATATTACATGCCGATATGGCTCATGATGTTTCAGCGTAAAATGCGCAGCATGGACATGAGGCATGAAATCTACCAGTATCAGACGGTTATCTCCATTTTGCGTGAGATGGATCGGATGTCCGTTGAAGAGATTTTGGAATGGCTTAATCGATTCGCTGTCATTTTTAAACGTCCATTGCAAAAATGTCTATTGCACTTTGAGCACGGGCCCGAAAATGCGCTTGAGCAACTGAAAGAGGATGCGGGCTTGCCTGAGTTTCAGCGTTTGGTGGACAAACTGCAGCTTGCACTCGGTAAAATATCAATTCGTGAAGCATTTGATGATCTGGACAGCATGATGGCTTTTTATTTTGATCAGCGGAAGCAGGAGTATACCCGAATGATTGATGTAAAAGCCTCATGGGGCAGAATGATTGGTTTTACCCCGATGTATGCCCTCATTTTTCTCTACCTGGTGATCCCGCTTGTCGGTATGAGCTTCTTGCAAATGAACATTTATTACGAACAAATTCAGAAACTGTAGTGTTTCAGGTTGAACCTGTTCAGTCTGATATACAATTTTTTATCAAAATATAGGAGGTTTTTAATATGAACAATGCTTCAAGTGCTTTAAAGGTAGCAGCAGGGATCTTTTTGACGATTGCCCTTATTACAATTGTGGTGCTGTTGTTTATTTCTGCTCAGGAGGCGACCAAAACGGCGCAAAACAACTTTGCGGACATTCAGACAGAATTGTCTCAGGCAGCTTTTACGGTGTATGACGGGACAACGATCAGTGGGTCTCAAGTTACTAACGCGCTGCGTAAATATGCGGACAAAGATCAATTTGGTATCCAGGTCATTACAGGAAAAAACAAGGGTGGTCAGTGGTATGGCAATGAATTAAACATTTCCCAGGACATTAACAATGCGGATTACGGTTCGGTCATCGCTCCAGATAGCAAAGTGGGCAGTATTAACCAGACCATGAGCGAGAAGGACAATCAGTACGTTAACCCAAGTGGAAAGTTCAAGGCAGTTATCGTTAAGGACAAATCAAATGTGGTCAGAGGACTAATCTTCCAGCAATCCTGACAGGAGTTGGTTTCCATTGTCTCAAAATACACAGCAACTCATGTTGTTTTGTACCGCCATTGTCCTGTTTGTAACAGCCTGTCTGTATGGACAACAAAGCGTTAGCGTATTGGCCAGTGCTTTGAGTTCCAGTGTGCACACGAATGAAGACATGGAAGGAAGAATCAATACGACATTAAGTATAAGCAAACCACTGCGTTACAGCGGAGCTGAAGTGTTACATACGGTAAGACAAATGACTGGTACAGCAGTCGAAGTGCAGGTAGACGGGAAGACATATACGATAGACCCGCTTATCAACAGAAGTGCGACCATACCTGTTCCTGTATCCGCGTCCTATAGGCCTGAGTTTATAAGGAATGATAGCGGAGAATTGCTTATGATTGCGTTTTGGAAGGAGGCCAGTATCAATTGATAAATGCTGTATCCAAGCTGCTAGCAGTTATGCTGGCAGTACTTCTGCTATATGTATATCCGACGATGGAAGTTGCAGATCGACAAGACGATATAGCACGAATGACCACATATCAGACGGTTACCCGTTTTGTGGATTCGGTCAGAACGAAAGGTTACATTTCTCCTGGAATGTATGCCGAATTTGAAGAGCAGCTGGCGCGAACAGGCAATGTTTATGAGATTACGATTGAACACCTTCACAAAAAATATGTCCCTCACTACACGGATCCTGTGGTTCAAAGTACATTTACAGGAACGTACGAGACGGTACAGGATGCATACTACTCAGCGCAAATCCTAGAAAAAATGTTCCCTGTCTCGGGAATGTACGCAGCAGATGATCCACGCCGCAGATATACACTGACCATAGGTGACTTTTTCACGATTACACTTAAAAATACCAATCGCACACCGGCCATGCTGATTCGCGAGTGGCTGAATGGTACAGCCCCTGCAGCAGCAGTGTTTACCAGTTATGGAGGCATGGTTCTTAATGAAGATTACTGATTTGTCCATTGTGTTTGTTCTAATATTTTTTCCTTTCTTTTGGATCGTTTCTCGTCATACTCAAGATGCGGAAGAAGCCCAGGTTCTAAGTCAAAGGTATAGATCGGCCCTCCAAACAGCGGTATTGGATGCTGGAACCGTCATGCACCAGAATGAGAAGCAAAACAGTGAAGCGGGTTATGGTTCCACCAAATTCGTGAAGGCAGATAAAGAACTGGCGCTGCAGACATTCACTCAGACGATAGCCTTAAATATGGGCATATATGATGATCCTAATGCGATACAAGCACTGTTCGATTATATACCCGCCATAGTTGTACTTGATTACGATGGGTATTATATCTTGGCTAAAGAAGCAGAGATGACTGGTGAGACTGATGATTCGTACCACCAGGTATGGAGTCCTAAAATGCCCTATACATATTCAGATGCAGACGGGAGCAGCATTAATTTTACACTCGACGGTTACGTGTACGCATATGATGCCATTCAGGGTAAATGGATGGAAGGTTTTCAAAGCGAACTGGCTTCGACTACAGGGATACCATTGCTGCAAAATTCAGATTCGTTTGAGCAGGTCAGACAAACTCGTATCGTCATGAGCGTACAGGAGAAGCTCGCCGAAGTCATTAATCGGCATAATGAGTTTGCAAGAAGAAATGGGATATCCTATACGTTTACCCTGCCTCTTATTTCACAGGAAGATTGGTACAATACGATTACGGATACAGGTATCCTGGCTTTTATTCAGGGTTTGCCTGTAGGGAACCAGAAGGTGAATACATATGCCATTGGTGGCGGCAGGTTGGTTAAAAAAACAGCAGTGATCGGAGGTGTAGAACCTTCTACCGGCATCAAGTATTATTATCCAGCAACCTGTCAGAATAACTTTCGGGCTGAAGAAGTTTTTACGGATGCGAAGCAGGCCGCGGCGGCTGGGTATTTTGAATATAATTGTTACATTAACGAAGTCGTTCACTGAGAAAGGCAGCTGTGCTATTACATTACTTTCAGAAAAGGCGGGTCCTGTGCTAAAATAGGGGTTCAGTTCAGAACTTGACCGGTATCAACAATACCGAATAAAAAGTAATGTTAAATAGATAGGAGCAACCTCATCTTATGAGTCTATTGTCAGTAGAGAACGTCAGTCACAATTTTGGAGACCGTACGTTATTTAAAAATGTATCTTTTCGTTTACTTGCGGGAGAGCGGGTAGGCCTGGTCGGGGCAAACGGTGTAGGAAAGTCCACTTTAATGAATATTTTGACTGGAAAATTGCTGAAAGACAGCGGGAAAGTGGAGTGGACACCAAAAGTTCGGTACGGATATTTGGATCAGCATACCAAGCTGACTCCTGGCAAAACCATCCGTGACGTATTAAAAGATGCCTTCCTGCCACTACTCGAGCTGGAAAAAGAAATGATGACCATTACAGACCAGATGGCTGATGCGGACCCGGATCAGCTGGAAAAACTGCTGGAAGAAATGGGTGAAATCCAGGAACAGCTGGAGCAGGGTGATTTTTATCTGATCGATGTAAAAGTGGAAGAAATGGCGAACGGCCTCGGCTTGTCCGCGATTGGGCTTGATCGTGACGTTGCTTCACTAAGTGGTGGACAACGGACCAAAGTACTGCTCGCCAAGTTGTTGCTGGAGAAACCGACGGCCCTTTTACTGGACGAACCAACGAACTACCTGGACGTGGAGCACATTGAATGGCTGACACGTTATTTGAAAGATTACCCTTATGCATTTATCCTGATTTCACATGATACGGAATTTATGAATGAAGTCGTTAATGTTATTTATCATCTGGAATTTGCTAAATTGACGCGTTATGCCGCCAACTATAACAAGTTTCTCGAAATGGCTGATATGCAGAAAGCACAACATATCGATGCTTATGAGAAACAGCAGGAATATATCAAGAAACAGGAAGATTTCATTCAGCGTAATAAGGCCAGAGCCTCCACTTCCGGACGTGCCAAAAGCCGTGAGAAGCAACTGGGCAAGATTGAACGAATCGATCGCCCGGATGAAGCAGCAAAACCGACATTTAAATTCAAAGATGCCCGTGCCAGCAGCAAAACTGTGTTTGAGGGAATTGATTTTGAGATTGGTTACTCCTACCCTTTGTTGCCTAAAATGACAATGACAATCGAACGTGGTGAGAAAATAGCCATTGTTGGATGTAACGGTGTTGGTAAGTCGACACTTCTTAAGACCATATTGGGCAAGATACCGCCGATTAGTGGTAAAACGTTCCTGGGAGATTATCTGGAGACGGCTTATTTTGAACAGGAAGTCCGGGCTGGCAATATTACGCCTATTGAAGATGTATGGAACGAATTCTCCCACCTGACGCAGAACGAAGTACGAGGGCATTTGGCCCGGTGTGGTTTGAAAAACGAGCATATTACCCGTCCGCTGAGTGCACTTAGCGGGGGAGAACAAGCGAAAGTCCGCTTGTGCAAGCTTCTGATGCGTGAAAGCAACTGGATCCTGTTTGATGAACCGACGAACCATCTGGATGTAACAGCAAAAGCGGAGCTGAAACGAGCTTTGCAAGAGTTTAAAGGTACAGTTTTGCTCGTTTCCCATGAACCTGAATTCTATCAGGATTGGGTCACCAAGACATGGGACGTCGAAGCCTGGTCTGAGAAAAACTAGGTGTTGCGAAGTACGGTAAGTGCTTTTCAATCAAAACATTCATTACCATTGGTTTTAAAAAATCGACGGTGACAAAAAAAGGTGTCTATGGTAACATAGGCTACAACTTCATACGATCACTAGGGGGGCCGCTCGTTGCGGCTGAGATGGAACAATGCGATTCCGGACCCTTTGCACCTGATCTGGATTATACCAGCGTAGGGAAGTGGCGCGTTTTAGTTAATGACATGGGCCAATTGATATTCGATTTTGTAGCGAATGTGAACGCTCACTAGTGGAACTTGCAGGTATCTCGTATATGTGACGGCTATAATCTAATAGCTTGTATACCTGACAACTGGCATGTAAAGCTCATTTAACTAACAGGACATATTTTCGCGGCCACTCCCCTACGGGAGTGGCTTTTTTGTGGTTACATATTGTGACGGTAAGGAGGCGAACCCAAACGGATACCTCTAATGCACGTGGAATTTCATTTTCATTTGAACTGCATGCTGTTTCGCCAGGGTTAGGGGATGAACAACGTTTCGTGAAGACTGCACAAGCTGTATGGCCTTGGTTTGACTATATCCACATTCGGGAGAAACATCTAACGACTGAGCAGAAAATTCAATGGGCCTACAGCTTGCTAAACGCAGGAATTCCAGCTGACAGGATCGTGATCAATGGTCTTAGTGAGCTGAACAAGTTGGATACACATCTATTCATTCAAAGGATTCATTGGGGGCAGTACAACGTGGCAGCTACTCAAGGTAGCAGCCTGAACAATAACGATCGATTTCGTCTCGGTGTTTCGGTTCATTCTCTTAACGAAGCAAGAGAGGCTGAAGAACGGGGAGCGGATTACCTCTTTTATGGTCATGTATTTTCCTCCGCCAGCAAACCTGGAATCAAGCCGAGAGGACTATCTGCACTTACAGAGGTATGTTTAGCAGTTTCCATCCCCGTCATCGCCATTGGCGGCATTGAACCGGCAAACATAGCTGCTGTACGTGAAGCCGGAGCCAAGGGAGCTGCGGTTATCTCATCCGTATGGGCTAGTGATAATCCAGAATCCGCAGGAACTGCCTTAAGGCAGGCTATTGGTCGCTAGAATATGAATGAACCGAAGAGGTGAATGAATGAGCGAAGAAGTAAGAGGCCGAAGAAGAAGTGGTAGCCTTTACCGAAATGGAGCAGCTTTTGCAAGCCAAATACGCGGAGAAATCCGGGGTAAACTTCATGCGGAAACCATTGTAGTGGGTGGCGGTGTTATTGGTTGTGCCATAGCGTATGAGTTAGCTTCACGAGGTGAAGAAGTGATCTTGATTGAGCGTTCCCGTATTGCAAGTGAGACGTCTAGTGCGGCGGCGGGCATGTTAGCTGCAGACAGCGAGGCATTCCATGCTACTGTGATGTCGAAGCTTGCACGTGGAAGCAGAACATTACTGCATCAACAAAAAGAACAGCTTCATATGCTTAGCGGTATTGAAATGGGTCTCCAGCAGCATGGATTTGTTACACCATTTCGTAACGAAGACGAGATGAAAAAGTATCAAGATACAAGGTGTGTTGATTTGCTGACAGAGCAAATCTGGTGGGAGCGTTCCATTCTTCATCGTGAAGCCCCATGGATAAGCGGAGAGACTTACGGAGCTCTGTATAGAGCTTCAGAAAGTGAGCTTCTTCCTGTCAACCTGGCACGTGCCTATGCCGGGGCTGCTCAAACCCTGGGAGCCAAAGTAATAGAAGGTGTACAGGATGTAAGTCTAACTGCGGATGCGAATGGAATCCAGGGTGTGGAGACGTCCATTGGAAGAATGACGTGTAAACATGTTGTTGTCGCGGCAGGCTTACAGGGTGGAGAAATGTTGAAACAGGTAGGTCTTCAAATGCCGATTCTTCCGGTGAAAGGTGAAATCGCAGCAATTCAATATGCAGAACATGATGCAGATTACAGACCTGACAAGACGGTCTATGCAGATAATGTATATATTGTTCCCAAAGCAAATGGAGAAGTCTGGATTGGCGCTACCAGTTTACCGGGGCGTTCGGACCGGGTCGTTACTGTGGAAGGCATACAAAAACTGCTCGCTTCCGCAGCAAGCTGGGTCCCTGGAATTCAGCAAGCCCAGTTCCTACGCGCGTGGGCAGGGGTTCGACCTGCAACCCCTGACGGTTTGCCTTATCTAGGAGCTTGTAACAGCATTCCAGGGTTGTATACCGCGTTTGGACATTATAGAAACGGTATCTTACTGAGCGCAATAACCGGCAGCCTGATGGCTGATTTGATTGCTGGCCATTCTTCGGAAGAACTCGGCATAGATGAATTGTGTCCGGAGCGTTTAAGCAGAAAGGAGATCATGCAGTGAACATCATCGTAAACGGGCAGAGCATGAAGGTTGATGACGAATTGAATCATGTGGATCAGTTGCTGCAATCCTTTAATTTGCAGGTGAAAACTGTGGTGGTTGAGTTAAACCGTCAAATTTTGATGAGGGAGCACCACGCATCGACCGTATTAAGAGACGGAGACCGAATCGAGATCGTACATTTTGTGGGAGGCGGTTAAAACATGCTGAAAATAGGACATCATTCATTTCATTCTAGATTGTTATTGGGTACCGGCAAATTTGACGATTTGGACGTACAGAGTCAAGCGGTAGAAGCATCAGGAACGGAAGTGTTGACTTTTGCCGTACGACGTCTGAACTTGGAAGAGCGGGGTAAACGCCACTTCCTCGATACACTTGATTTGAAGCGATACACATTACTTCCGAATACTGCGGGTGCTTCCAATGCAGAAGAGGCGGTCCGAACTGCTGAACTTGCCCGGGCCTCAGGACTTTGTGATATGATAAAAGTAGAAGTGATCGGAGATGGAATTACACTGCTGCCAGACCCGATCGAAACGTACAAGGCTTGCGAGATCCTGCTGGAAAAAGGATTTATCGTATTGCCTTATATTTCGGATGATGTGATTTTAGCCAAACGGCTGCAACTGCTTGGGGTTCATGCTGTCATGCCAGGTGCTTCACCGATTGGAGCAGGAAGAGGTATTATCAACCCGTACAACCTGGAAATTATAATAGAGCAAGCGGTTGTACCTGTAATTGTGGATGCAGGATTACGTTCCCCCAAAGATGCAGCTTATGCCATGGAGCTGGGGGCAGATGGTGTGCTGCTGAACACGGCCGTGTCCGGCTCGGGGAACCCTGTTACAATGGCAAAAGCGATGCGGATGGGTGTTGAGGCGGGCAGACTGGCTTATGAAGCAGGCATGATACCCATTAAGCGTTATGCGGCAGCTAGCAGTCCGGCGGAAGGAATGGTTCATACATGATAGAAGAAAAAAATTCAACCGAGCAGAGCGATCGTTATTCCAGACAGGAACGATATGCTCCGCTTGGCAAGGAAGGTCAACGGAGACTGAGCAACAGCAAAGTCGTAATTGTGGGGGCTGGTGCACTGGGAACCGGAATAGCGGAGACGCTGGCCCGATCAGGCATTGGATATATCACGATTGCAGACCGGGACTATGTGGAATGGAGCAATTTGCAGCGGCAGCAGCTCTATGTTGAACAGGATGCTGTTCAGCGAATGCCAAAGGCGATGGCAGCCGAGAAACGCCTGCAAGATATCAACTCCTCGGTTGTCATCGAAGGCAAGGTGATGGATGTCCGTGCA
>Ga0209463_1001965_pt1 | contig 11836 bp, 8 predicted proteins | sample AgamicMgSfrz_FD_187169 | JGI IMG/M metagenome (GOLD analysis project Ga0209463, IMG submission 187169) | Agave microbial communities from Guanajuato, Mexico - Mg.Sf.rz (SPAdes) (version 2) | ecosystem: Host-associated > Plants > Phyllosphere > Phylloplane/Leaf | place: Guanajuato, Mexico... | reverse complement strand
CGACCGGGAATAGCAGAATCGCAATGAGCATGCCCGGAATCATAAGCAGCAGGAAACGGAAAACGCCCTCACCGAGACCCTGCATCATTTTGACCATAACGTAATTAATAGGCCTAATAAATTGAATCGCAATGGATCCATCCCGAATATCTGCAGCAATCTCACGGTCCAGGTTGTTAAAATAAAACGCACGCGCCATCCAGGATACCGCCACATATGTGGTCATCTGGGCTGCCGTAAATCCACCCAGTTCTCCGCTGCCACCATAAATGGCTTGCCATGTAAAGTAATACACGCCGATATTCAGCGTATATATCAAAATGCCGGAATAATAATTCACCCGGTATGCCAGCATCGTTAGAAACCGGATTCGCATAAAATCAAAAAATGCACTATTCATCTAGGATACACCCACCGCTTCTTTCCCTGCTCCCACAATCTCGGGACGCTCGGCAGAACCGGATTGGTAGATACTTCGAACAATCTCATCGGTGTTGATCTCAATAATCTGAATATCCGTAATATCAGCCTGTCCCACCACACGGCCAAGTACATCTGACACATTGAGTTCCAACGGAATCCAGACGGATGCGGACAACTCATTCTCTACCGTCCAGCGTACGGGCATAGCGGCAGTCCATTCCTGCATCTGTGCCACTGAGTGGCTCGTGCCGAATTTGAAGCGAATTTCCCGTTCCGTGCCCCATTGGGATTTCAAGTGATCCAGGCCGCCATCGTAGATGATATTCCCGGCATCGAGCATGATCACTCGCGAGCACAGGGCTTCAATATCCTGCAGATCGTGTGTGGTCAGCAAAATGGTCGTTCCGTGCTTCTTGTTCATGTCTTTCAGGAATTCACGGATTTCCGATTTGACGACAATATCCAGACCAATAGTCGGCTCATCCAGAAAAACAATATCGGGATTGTGCAGCAATGCGGCCACCAGCTCACAGCGCATCCGCTGCCCCAGGCTGAGCTTGCGCACCGGACGATTCAGCAGATCCTGCAGCTGCAGCCGCTCAACCAGCTCATCCAGCCGTTTACGGAAATCAGATTCGTCCACACGATATACCTTGCGCAGCAGATGGAATGATTCAATCACGCCAATGTCCCACCACAGCTGGCTCCGCTGACCAAATACGACACCAATATTCTGTACAAATTTCTCCCGTTCCTGATACGGAACATATCCACCAACCGATATATGCCCTGAAGTAGGCACCAAAATGCCGGTCAACATCTTGATCGTTGTTGATTTGCCGGCACCGTTCTCTCCAATATATCCGCATATTTCACCCTGCGGAATCTGAAACGAAATATCGTTCACAGCCAATACCTCTTGGTATTGTCGTTTAAACAGATCCTGAAATGCGCCCTTCAGTCCACCCCGACTTTTCTGGACGCTAAACGACTTGCGCAAATCTTTGACATCAATCGCCAGCATGATTATACCTCACTTGGATTTTGTTGAAATTGCTTGTAGCCCAAAAAGAAATTATAATGGTATCAGTCAAAATTCAGCAAGCTTTTAAAATAGCTTAAGCTGCGTCCTCTGATTGAAGTCTGGAAGAGACGTGCACGGAAGGCTTCAGGCTACGTTACTTTGGCACACGAACTCGTTTTTTTATTTTATCTCAAATACAAAGGAGAGCTAGCATGACCAGAAAGACGAAGAGAACCATTTGGATTTCTCTTGCCGCCTTCGTGCTGATCGTTGGAGGAGCAGCGGCATTTTATTTCGGTTCTATTCTCAATCAGTTGAATGGCTTGCAAAAGGAAGGCGACGAATCTCCGTTCGCCAGCATTGAAAATGTCGAAAAAGTAAATACACCGGACCCTCCGAAATGGGAAGGCACCGAAACCGTAAATATACTGGTTATGGGCGTGGATGCCCGCGGCCTCAAAGAAGGGGAAATTCCCCGTTCGGACAGCATGATGGTCGTATCGCTCGACCCACTTACCAAAAAAATCAACTTGTTCTCCATTCTGCGAGACACTTACGTCGATATAGACGGATATGGCAAGGAGCGAATTAACACCGCTATTACCCATGGTCCCAATGCAGCAATGAAGGCGGCTGGCGACCTGCTGGGTATCCCTGTCCAGTATTATGTGTATACCGATTTCCAAGGATTCATCAAATTGGTGGACGCCGTTGGCGGTGTGGATTTTGACGTAGAGAAGGACATGCACTATACAAGCAAGGCAGACAATAACGAATACGATATTGATCTGAAGAAAGGTTATCAGCATCTGGATGGGGAAACAGCGCTCATGTACGTGCGTTTCCGTCATGATGCAATGTCCGACTTCGCTCGTTCCGAGCGTCAACGTGAATTCTTGAAGGCCGTCGCGGCGAAGATGCAATCTACGACAACCATCGCCAAGCTTCCTGCCATTTTGGAACAGGTTAACCCTTATGTGGACACAAACCTGACACTCTCGGATATGTGGAAATTGGGTGGCCTTGGATATCAGAGCAGCATGAACGGCAGCGAGCAGATTCCGCCGATGAACATGCTGAAGGAAGAGCGGACCGCAGGTGGAGCTCAAGTCCTGACGGTAACCGATGAAGAGAAATTGAAGCAGCATATTCAGGATATCATTCACCCGCCTGCTGAACCGGAAGACAGTACGACTGGAACCGAAGATAAAACAGCAAGCGGTGAAGACCAACAGTCGGAGCAACCGGCTCAGTAATGTAATCACGCAGAGGGCAGCTATATATGCTGCCCTCTCGCTGTGTTGTGTTACGAAAAACTTGCAAGAAACTCATAGCCGAAAGGAAGTAATGCCATGAACTCATTTTCATCTCGTCCCCAATCCGAATCCTTATATAAAGAGGCCCTTGAGCATATTGTAGGCGGCGTAAACAGTCCCTCTCGCTCCTTCAAAGCTGTTGGCGGCGGCGCACCCGTTTTTATGAAAAAGGCGCAAGGTGCCCATTTCTGGGATGTTGACGACAACCGTTACATCGATTATTTGGCAGCGTACGGCCCCATTGTAACTGGACACGCTCATCCTCATATTACCCAAGCCATTAGTGAAGCTGCAGCAAACGGTGTTTTGTATGGCACACCGACCGAGCTTGAAATCAAGCTTGCCAAAATGCTGAAGGAAGCCATTCCTTCCATGGATAAGGTACGTTTCGTCAACTCCGGTACCGAGGCAGTGATGACCACCATCCGCGTGGCCCGCGCCTATACCAAACGCAATAAAATCGTGAAGTTTGCCGGATGTTACCACGGTCACTCCGACCTGGTGCTGGTCGCTGCAGGTTCCGGCCCTTCAACACTCGGAATTCCGGATAGTGCAGGAATTCCAACCAGCATCGCCCATGAAGTTATCACAGTACCTTACAATGACCTGGATGGCCTGAAAGATGCCCTAGAGCGCTGGGGTGATGATGTTGCAGCGGTAATGGTGGAGCCGATTGTCGGCAACTTCGGCATGGTTATGCCAGAGCCTGGCTTCCTGGAAGGACTGTGTGCCATGACACGTGCCAACGGTTCGCTCGTTATTTATGACGAAGTCATTACGGCTTTCCGTTTCCACTATGGTTCTACGCAAACATACGCCGGCCTTGCCAATCATGCCGAGATCGAACCGGATCTGACTGCTCTCGGCAAAATCATCGGTGGCGGATTGCCAATTGGAGCTTATGGCGGACGCAAGCATGTCATGGAACAGGTTGCTCCGCTCGGACCGGCCTACCAAGCCGGAACAATGGCCGGTAATCCTGCTTCCATCTCTGCGGGTATCGCTTGTCTGGAAGTCCTCCAGGGCGAAGGCGTATACGAAGAAATGGAACGACTGGCCATTGATCTGACATCAGGTCTGCAGGCTTCTGCCGATCGTCACGGTATCGCCCTAACCATTAACCGGATTCGTGGTGCCTTCTCCACACACTTCTGCGATCACCCGGTAACGAATTATGATCAGGCTCAAGATACAGACGGGGAACAGTTTGCCTCCTTCTTCCGGCATATGCTGAACCGCGGTATCAATCTGGCTCCATCGAAGTATGAAGCGTGGTTCCTGACTACGGCACATACCGATGAGGACGTGCAGGCAACACTGGAAGCGGCTGAAGCCTCTTTCAAGGCTATGGCTCAAGAATAGTGATAAGCTAAGATATCTATCGATACAGATAAGGCGTGCAACCAGGCTGAATATTCAGCTTGGCTGTACGCCTTTTGTGTCTAGGGCTGCAAAAAAAATCACTTCATGTTTCCGGTTTGCAGCTTCAATACCTCTTCACGTATGATTCGCATCCCCTCTTCAATCCGCTGCTTCGGCACATTGGATATATTCAGCCTCAGCATTTTATCCTGCTGCGTTCCCTCAGGATAGTAACGCTCGGTTGTACCCGCAATAACTCCGCGTTCTTCCAACCGGGATAACAATACGCCAAGTGGCATATTTCCAGCCAATGGCAGCACCGTATGCTCTCCACCTGTACGCGGTGCATCGGCAAATGGACTGAAATCCGGATAGACAGCCAGCTGCTTATGAACCTTCTGCATTCGGGCTGCATAACGGCTGCGAATGACTTTGCCGTGATGAGCAAACATGCCATTGCGGATATAGACCTCGAGTGCAGCTTGAGACAGCACAGAGGTGTCGATATCCAGCATTTTTTTGTGCCCCCCGAATGAAGAGGCAAGAGCCGCGGGAAGGACCGCTACACCAATGCGCAGGCCGGGAAACAGAATTTTGGAATAACTTTTTAAATAAATCACCCTGCCTTCCGTATCGTAAGAAAATAGTGGATCCTGCTTCGTATTTTCCTCCAGATCGGCCAAGTAGTCGTCCTCCACCAAGTACACATCGTATCGTTTTGCCAGCCTAATTAATCTCTTCTTCTCGGCAACGGTCATCGACGTCCCCAGAGGATTGTGAAAACGCGGCATAACGTAAAAGAATTTAATATCGCCTTCACCAAATTGCCGTTCCAGCGTCTCCCAGTCGAGACCTTCCAGCGTACGTCTTACCCCGGCAATCGGTACATTCAGGCCTTCCAGCAGGGAATGCATAAGATGATAGCTGGGAAGCTCAACCAGAACCCGTTTCTTTCCATTCGGAAAAGCCATTAAGGCGAGTACAGCTAGCGCCTGCTGCACGCCGGATGTAATAAAGAATTGTTCTGCACGGGCAAACACCTGATAATCAGCAAATTGCCTTTGTAACAAATGGATCAGGGATGGCAGTCCTTGCTCCGTACCATATAAAAACAACTCCGCCTGATTGTTCTCCATAGCCTGATCAACGCAATGACGAAAATCGGAATACGGAAATACCCGGGGGTCGGGGGCAGCAGAGGCAAAATCCAGTGGTCCCTTCCAGTCGACGTCTTCAGCACCTACTCCATTCTGTACAGCGTAATAACCCGATTGTGGGACAGCATACACGAGATGCCGCTGCTCCAGCCATTCATAGGCACGAATCGCCGTGCTTACACTGCACTGATGTTGTTCAGCCAGCGCACGTACCGCCGGGAGTTTAATTCCTTTGCCAATCCATTGCTGATGACCCCGCTGCTGGAGCTGTTCCTGTATCCAACGCTGCAGCGACTGAGCGATTATTTCATACTTTTTCATAAAGAGAACCCGTCCTTCCCCCATAACTGTACCGGTACAATCTATGCTTTTGGTTATTGTACCACAACTGAACTGACAGTATATTGAATAAGGACCTTACACCATGTGGCAACAACCGGATACTTGCCCAGTCCGACTCAGTAAACAGCCCTATTGGAGGAAACATAATGAACAAGACACGTCATCGGGCCTACGCCTATACCGCAGCCGTAATGTACGCGGCTATCATCGGTTTATCTTTTCTGTTTGTCAAAATGACCGTCCAAGTGGCACATCCTATAGATGTGCTTGCACACCGATTTGCCCTATCCCTTCTCGTCGTCAGCATTCCGGTCGTCCTGGGATGGATCAAAATTCGGCTCACACTGGGGGATTTGTGGCGGATCATACCGCTTGGCCTGCTCTCTCCGGTTTTGTTTTTTGCCTTTCAGGCCTTTGGACTTGTATCATCCAATTCATCGGAAGCCGGAATCATCCAGGCCATGGCCCCTGTCTTCACTCTTATTCTGGCTTCGATATTCTTGAAAGAACGGACCTCTGTGCTGCAAAAGCTGTTTCTGCTTCTATCTGTTGCCGGAGTGGTCTTCATCTTCGTGATGAAAGGCAGCGGAATGACTTCAGGCAATTTCAAGGGAATTGCCCTGCTGCTGCTCTCCACCGTTTGTTTTGCAGGCTATGGCGTGCTTGCCAGACCGCTCACCCAGAAGTATAAACCGATGGAATTAACCTGGGTTACCCTAATGGTTGGCTGTATTGTTTTTAACGCCTCTGCAGTCATCCGTCATTTATCCAATGGTACGATTAGCGATTATGTAACACCTCTTGGGGATGCATCTTACCTTGGAGCACTGGCCTATCTGGCCATTCTCTCCACCATGATTTCGACTCTGCTATCCAGTTACGCGTTAACCCATCTGGAAGCTTCCAAGATGAGCGTATTCAGCAACTTGTCCACCTTGATTTCCATTGCAGGCGGCGCCTGGATTTTGCATGAACCGGTCAGTGGATACCATTTTGTCGGTGCAATCCTGATTATTGCCGGGGTGCTTGGAACCAATATGAGTGGCAGAAAACACAGGCTGGTCAGTGAAGTCAAAGCATGATACAATGTTAAAAATTGTAAACGGACGTTATCAACGATGATGAAGAGAAGTATATACGATAAGGTGCTCCAGAGAGCCGGCGGATGGTGTAAGCCGGTGCACTGGTCGTATGGAAATGGGCTTCGGAGTTCCGAGCTGAACACGGTCTGTATCCTGCACTCGGGGTTCGGAGCTGTAAGTAGGCAAGGCGGCATGTTCAGCCGTTACCCATGGACAGGATATCGATCAAGACTCGGCCGACTCTCCTTGGTTTTCTCACCGAGTACCCGCGAACTTGATCTGTATCCCTCAAAGAGGGCCGCAACCAGCGGCCAATTAAGGTGGCACCGCGAAGCAAAAGCTTCGTCCTTCTATTCTGTTCCCTCACGGGGAGCAGGATGAAGGACGAGGCTTTTTTTATCTGAATCCTAGTAACAGGCTGAAAGGGGGTGATGGTCGTGGAAGATGGCTGGTGGCGTCAGCAGATTAGAATGCTCAAACCATTACAATATCAAAGGAGAATGAACTATGAATATGAACAAGGATGTCATTTTAACTGGAGACCGAACAACAGGACAGCTTCATCTCGGCCATTACGTGGGCAGCCTGCGCAGCCGGGTGCAATTGCAGAAAGAATACAAAACATATATCTTACTGGCGGATGTGCAGGCGTTGACCACTCACTACGATCAGCCAGGGTTGATTGCAGACAGTGTTTATCAAGTGACTCTGGATTATCTCGCTGTAGGTATTGATCCGAACCAAGCTACGCTGTTCATCCAATCCATGATTCCGGAGATCGCGGAATTAACGGTGATCTTCTCCATGTTTGTCACCGTGAACACGCTTCGGCATAACCCTACCATCAAGACGGAGGCGCGTGACCGCGGATATACGGATCTGTACTACGGCTTCTTGGGCTATCCGGTCAGTCAGGCTGCAGATATCGCATTCTGCAAAGCGACGCTCGTTCCAGCAGGCGAAGACCAGATTCCGCATATCGAGACTGCACGCAAACTGGTCCGGAGATTCAATGAGCTATACGCTCCGGTTCTGCCTGAACCACGCATTTTGACTGGAGAGAGGCTCGGCGGGCTCGATGGTATCGGCAAAATGAGCAAAAGCATGGGCAACGCCATCTCATTAAATGCGAGTCATGATGACATACATGCCAAACTGACCAAGGCCAAGACCGATCCTGCACGCATCCATCGTACCGACCCAGGCCACCCCGACATCTGTCCGGTATTTGCATATCATCAGTTATTCCGGAAGGAGCACGCCGAAGAGATTCATGCCAGCTGCAGCCAAGGTTCCATCGGATGCAGAGATTGCAAGCGTTTTGCTGGCACTGCGATTAACGATTTGCTTGCGCCCTTCCGTGAACGGCGAAATGATTATGAGCAGCGGGAAAACGAGGTGAAAGAAATTCTCGTTGAGGGAACCCGTCAGGCACGTAAAGTCGCGCGGGAAACGATGCTGGAAGTACGAGAAGCGATGGGGATTCGTTATTTTGACCTTTAAAGTTTAAGGAAAAAGCCAGAATGAGAGGAAGGGATACTTCAACATAACACTCGCTTGCCTGTATGAAGCACACAAATCACGTTAACACTGCTGAGGATAGTCTATCGCGAAAAGGGGACCCCTCAGCATGAAACCTAGACAACCTTCTTTTTTGCAAGCCATGATGTTAATTATGTTATCTGTTGGCCTAATCAGCCACGTCCTGATCATTCCCGCCTTATTAAGTGCGGCTAAAAGAGACGCCTGGATTTCTGTCCTGTTATCAGCAGGACCCTATCTGGTGTTTGCGCTCATGCTTGCCTATGTCTCTCGTTTTCTTCAGCATCAAACATTCCATGAATGGCTGACTTCCCATCTGGGCAAACCCCTGGGCTTGCTCTTTCGGATTGGAAACAGCCTCTTTTTCTTGTCCGTGATCTATTTCACCCTACACGATACCACCACCTGGGCTAAAACCAGTTATCTGACGGAGACACCTATATTGGCAACAAGCATTGCCCTTATGTCGCTCTGTGCGTATGCGGCCTACAAAGGCATTCGTTCGCTCGCATTTACAGCAGGACTCGTTCTGCCTCTCGTTGTGCTGCTTGGCTTCTATGTCGCAATCGTAAATACCCAATTCAAGGATTATAGCCGTCTGCTCCCCGTACTTGAACAGGGCTGGCATCCCGTTCTTCAAGGCATGGTTTACAGCCTTGCAGGCATGTTTGAGCTGCTGTTTATCTGGTATATCCAGCCCCACTTGGCCAAAAGGATCCGTGTATGGCAGTACGTTATGCTCGCATTTATCATACTTGGATTAACCCTTGGCCCACTAATCGGAGCTATCGTGGAATTTAATCCTTTTGAAGCGGCCAAAATGCGTTATCCCGCTTTTGAGGAGTGGCGGATAGCCTCCTTGGGCAAATACATCGCACAGACCGATTTCTTCTCCATCTATCAGTGGCTCGCCGGCTCATTTACCCGAATAAGCCTCGCGATGTATATTGTGGTAGAAATTTGGAATATTAAGAGCGGCTCCAGAAGGATCATTAGCTTTGTTTCGATAGCCGTTTTATTTATTCTATCCATGTTGTACCGACTGGACGATATGACATTCGAGAAGCTGCTCGTCGACTACATATTTCCGTTCAATCTTATCTATCTAAGCGGATTAGCCATTATTGCAACTACCGTTGCATTCATCAGTTCACGCCATCAGAGGAGGAAACATCATGGAGCATCCAACGATTGACATCACGTCCCATGAAACACTGCTTGCCTCTTTGAAAGAACAATTCAATCCCTGTGCGGATGTCGTTATTCAGACTTTTCCTGCCAAAGATGAAACGGATATGTCAGTCATTATGCTCTATTGCGACGGCTTAGTCGATGGCAAACAACTCAATCAATTTATTATCCCCCGTCTGGAACAGCATTCACTGCTTATCGAAGAAGAACAACCCAAAGAATTGGGATTAACATTAAATCCGGTGAAAGACCTTACAGATACGGAAAATTTAAATCTGTTGATTTTCAGTGGACAATTGCTGCTTATTTTTGGAAATGGAGAACAGTCCTGCAGTTTGGATATTGCAAGCATTCCCGGCAGAACCCCTGAGGAATCAGCCATCGAGTCCTCCGTAAAAGGACCCCGGGACGGATTCACCGAGGAGTTGAGCGTTAATATCGGACTCATCCGCAAACGGATGAAAACCTCTTCAATGTGTTATGAAAAATACGTAAAAGGTGGCCGTACACAGACTGCCATTGGTCTGTTGTATGTAAAAGACATTATTAATCCGGATATTCTGAAAGAAGCGCGCAAAAATCTGGACGATATTGAAATAGACGGCATTCTCGGTACTTCCATTATGGAACGTGCCGTTATGGGAGGCATTCGCAGTATTTTCCCGCTCACCGATAATACAGAGCGACCCGATTATGTCGTGGACTCACTCTTGAATGGACGTTTTGCTGTACTAGTCGAGGGCTCACCCGTAGCCATCATCGCACCAACGACGCTCTTCAATCAATTGAAGTCGCCGGAAGATGAGAGTACGCCTTTTTTTATTGTGACGTTTGAACGGATCTTGAGGATCTCAGGTTTGCTTATCGCCTGCTTTTTTCCAGCCTTCTATATCGGTCTGACCAGTTTTAATGTGGAGCAGATTCCTCTACCTCTTCTGGCAACAATTGCTGGAACACGTATGGGCTTGCCCTTGCCAGTGACACTGGAAGCATTTCTGATGATCTTCATGTTTGAATTATTCAATGAAGCAGGCCGTAGACTTCCGCGTGCACTGGGCCAGACTGTCAGCGTGGTAGGCGGGCTAATCATTGGAGATGCAGCTATTCGTGCCGGAATTACTTCCCCCACCATCATTGTATCTGTGGCCATCTCGGTCATTTCCAGCTACATTTTGGTGAATACGGTACTCAGTGGGGCTACAGCCCAAGTTCGAATTGGAATGCTTGTTCTGTCGTCCCTTCTAGGATTGTTCGGATTCATGATTGGGCTATTTGCTATACTTGTACATCTCGTTTCCTTGGAATGTTATGGCGTATCCTACTTGTCCCCCGTCTCTCCCTATATTCCCGGTGACTTCACCCAATCCGTATCCATGAAACCGTCCATGAAGAGGACCAAACGTCCGGCCGCTCTTAATACCCAGGATTCCACTCGCCGGAGGAAACGTTCGTGAACAAATGGATCTCCCTGGGGGGCTTGCTAATGAGCTGTCTGGTCCTGCTGACAGGTTGCTGGGATTCCAAAGAGGTTCAGAGCATTAACTTTATTACGGGAATCGGGATAGATTACGAGGATAATAAATATATCGCTTATGCCCAACTGATCGATTTCTCCAGTATTGCCAAGCAGGAGGGGCCAACTTCAAGGCAAGCAAGCGATATCTGGATTGGTCGAGGCGAAGGTACAACACTTAGCATGGCTATTAACGACCTCTATCAGACTTCGCAGCAACAAACACTGTGGACCCATGTTAAAGCAATCGTTTTATCAAAAAACGCCCTTAACGGCCGGCTCGAGGATATTTTTAATACGCTGCTTCATTCCGGTGAGCTGAGATATACACCTTGGATATACGGTACGGAACAAAGCATCCCCGATGTTCTTGCTCCCTCTGCCCTGTTAAACCAATCTACCCAAACCATTGAGCTATTCGAACCGATCAAGCTGTATAAGCAGTTCTCTGCCTTTGAACCCATCCGCCTTCATCAGCTTCTGGATGGTTTCCGTGAACCTGCTTCGGTGATACTACTACCATCTATAACCAATAGGAACCATACTTGGTTCAATGGGGATGAGAACCCCCCTTTAGTTAAAACCGATGGATTTTTCGTCATTACAAACGGCAAAAACCAAGGCAAGGTGGCAGGTGAAGACGCAGATGGTACTCGATTCGTGAATTACGATCATGTCTACCAGTATCCGTTGTACGTATACAAGAATGGGGGTAAAATGCCTGATCTTACCCTTAAGCTTCATGACCCGCATACCAAAATTTCAGCAAGGAAAGAAGGCAGCGGGATCACCTTCGACCTGTCTACTTCGGTAAAAGGCATCATCGTTGAGGAACATGGCTCTCACCAGTCTCCCCAAACGATGGAGGAGGCAGCCGAGAAGCA
>Ga0209463_1001963_pt1 | contig 11846 bp, 14 predicted proteins | sample AgamicMgSfrz_FD_187169 | JGI IMG/M metagenome (GOLD analysis project Ga0209463, IMG submission 187169) | Agave microbial communities from Guanajuato, Mexico - Mg.Sf.rz (SPAdes) (version 2) | ecosystem: Host-associated > Plants > Phyllosphere > Phylloplane/Leaf | place: Guanajuato, Mexico... | reverse complement strand
CTCTCCAAGTGCTCTGGCAAAGCTCATGATACTACCTGCAAGAAACATTTTAGATGCTAATGGAATTGAAATATTCAAAAATACTTGAAATCTACTTGCTCCATCTACTAAGGCTGCACCTTCTATGTCCTTATCTACCTCATGAAACCCAGCTTTTGCCGCTTGATACATAAGGGGAAAAGCCACTACTGCTGAAGCAATGACTGCTGCCCACCAAGTAAACAGAAGAGAACGATCAAATACCAATTCTATTATTTCGCCTAACCAACTATTCTTCCCGAATATGACAATTAACAAGAAGCCAATGACTGTTGGTGATAGAACTAGAGGGAGTAAAATAATGGTTTCTATGATGATCTTTCCTCTGAAAGTCTTATTGACCATCATCCAACCCATAAGAATTCCTAGGACAATAACAATGATGCCAGAGGTAAGCGAAATCTCTATTGACAATAAAACTGGTTCTAAAAAATCATTCAACATGGTTTCTTCTTACTGTGTTAAAAAGCCATATTCTTTTAAAATAGTTAATGCTTCTTTTCCCTGTAAATAAAGATAAAACTCTTGTGCTTCTTTTGGATGTTTTGTATCCTTGATAACACCTACTGGATAAGTGATTGGATCATGAGTCTTCTCATCAGCGGTTGCTACAATTTTCACTTTATCTGAAATGAGAGCATCTGTTTTATAAACGATACCTGCATCTACATTTCCTGTTTCTACATAGGATAGAACTTGACGCACATCCTTTGTATAGATGACTTTATTCTTGACTGCATTCCAAATATTTAACTTTTCTAAAGTTTGCTTCCCATAACTTCCAGCAGGTACACTCGCTGGTGTTCCTAATGCGATTTTATCTGCTTTTGTCGATAGATCCACGAAATCTTTAATTGATTTTGTTGTCTCCTTTGGAACAACAAGTACTAACTTGTTTCCTATTAAATCCACACCTTGGCTCTTATTGATTTCTCCTTTTTGAACTAGTTCATCAAATTTATCTTCTGCAGCTGAAAAAAATAAATCTACAGGAGCTCCTTGTTCAATTTGCTGCTTTAAAGCACCTGAAGCCCCAAAGTTAAACTTTAAATCAACATTTGTATGCTCCTTTTCATATAATTTTTCCATTTTAGTTAGTGCATCTTGCAAGCTGGCTGCAGCCGACATTGTTACTTCTACTTTCTCTTTCGTGGCTGATTGTTCTGTTTTTTGCCCTTCTTTCGTGTCTTTAGACACTTCTGCGTTAGAGCAACCAACTAACAAAATAAATGCAAACACAATACTGGTACATATAGAAAAACTTCTAAACAAACTAAATCCTCCTCATTTTATAATTAATTTTTTTAGACATAATAGACACATTTAATCTACCAAAAACAGACAATAGTAAACCCTAAAAGAATCATTAGGTTAAGGTTTTTTTATTGTCATATATTCATATCTCAGTTAGAGATATGAATATATGAACAGACAAATCAAATGAGCTAATTTTCTAATTAGGATTTTTTCTCATAACAAGAGTAAGATTCTATACTCCAGTTTCTCCTATTAATTTTCTGAGCATTGATTCCCTTTTTCCTTAAATTTGTAACAATAAGGTCAATCGATTTCATCATACTATCCTTTCTTAAATGTCACTGACTATCTCTAATTTTGAAAAGAAAAACATTAACTAGTTTTCTTCTCAAAGAAACTTTTTTCAATCTGATCCATATCAAATTCAAATATAAAAGCTACGCCTAAAAGTAAACCAAATAAAGTGAAACTTCCATCAGTGGGGGTTTCCTTCATCCCCCATTGATGGTTAGTTGAACCAATCGGACCTTTACAGACAGTTGATCTTCCAACTATCTTCCTCGTATTCTCATAAGCTTGAGGGGGGAGTCTTACTCCCATGAAAATAAACGGTTGTCACCCCTATTTTCATCCTTGTTGGTGAAGCTTGCTTCATGGATGGCTGTCCGTTAAGAGTGGGATAAATTTAAAAACCAGTCTTTGTTACTTTTTCTCGTTCCTAAGCATTTAAATATTTTCTGAAACTGAATTCTTTCATCTGCAGAAACAATAGGAACTGCACCAAAATACATTAAAACTAGATCAAATTTAAGATCAATAGCTAGCTCTAGCATTCTATTTAAAGTTTCAAGATAACTTCTAAGGTTTTTTTCTTTATATAGGTTGATAAAATTGTCATTAAGTATTGAAACATGATGTTCTATATCAATTTTCGTTACCTCTGTCATCTCTATCATTTTTTTAGATCCATTACATCGCTTCCTTTAATTTTATCTATTAAGCAGCTCTATGTGATTAAAGGTTTTATAATTAGATAATCTTCTATCATTAGTACTTTTAATATTGAGAAGCCTTACTCTCTCTATATCTACATTTGAATTGGCTTATCAAACACATAAATTGTCATAGCTACATCCATTTCTAAATCAATATCTGTAAAGATGTTTACAATTCGAGCATTCATTAACTTCTCAATTTTTTCTAAAACTACAGGATCTTTATAGATTTGTTTTACTAATTTAGTTCGTGCTTCATGAACCATACGCTGTCCTTCGTTTGAGTTAATCATAAAATGTTCTACATTCGTCATATTCCCTTTCATTTCACTAATTACCCAATTGTCTATACAGCGTGTATGAATTTCTTTTGGCCCATTTCCTACATACACTTTACGTATTTCACGAATTAACATATTAAATTGGTGCTCTATATTTTTTTTCATTTCGTTTCACCTAACTTGCTATTTTATTTTTTTGTTTCTGGTGGAGGTAAGAGTAAATAACTTATTATAAGCATTAAAATGACGATAGATAGCCAAAAATTTTGGAATGAATCTTCATTATTTACAATAATAAATCGGATTGTAGCTGTAATACCAATATATAAAAGGTATCTTAGTGGAAAATGAAATTTCTCTTTGAAATAGGTTGAAATCATTGATATAAATCCAAAATATAAGAAAAAAACTAAAACTTTACTGAAAATTTCATGCACATTATTAATTCCTGAATAAATATCTTTAAAAATGTAATATAGTTCTCTAAAAAGAAAATATGTAAGAACCATACTAAGAACAATTAATGCTAAATTTAACAAGAGTTGATAAATTTTCACCAACCACTTTTCCTTTTCACGCCCCATCTGTCTCCTCCATCTTTTTTATCTCCTTTGTTCTCTACCAAATTCTTTCTAAAAAAGTTAATTACTTGTTATGCTCCTTTTACGCTTTAATAATGTTCAATAGCAAAGAGTAATAAAAAAATTTTGTTATTGATTGACACCACCGCATAAATCATGAATTAGTTACTAATAGGACGCAAAAAGGTCAAATTAAATGGTTATGAAAGAACATACTCACAGCTTCTTAGTCACGAAGGCTGTGAGTATGCATGTGAGAGTTTCTTCCTTAGAATTCAAAGATTCCTTCGGCTAAAATAAACCGTACTGTCTAAATTACTATTACGACAAATAAAGAAAACTTCCATCAGTAGGTGACTTCATCTCCCCTGATGGCTAGTTGCACTTATCGGACCTTTACCGGCAATTCCCCTACACCTAGCTTCCTCGATTTTCCGAAGCTTGAGGTGGTATTTTACTGCTCGTAAGAGGGATAAACCTCTACCTACTGCTTAATTAAGTACAAAATTACTAGTTTTATTATTTTGTACTTGATTTTTAAAAATCATACCAACTAATTGTATGGGTCCTGTCATTTCTAAAAAGGTATTATAGATTTGAAGAAGATTTATAGTTTATTCATATTACAGTTAATTTTTCAGGCCTTCCCCTACTCCCTTTATTAAATCAATGGAAAATCTTATCACACGATTCACATCAGGATCTCTTGTTAGCTTCATTAAATCGAAAAAACTAACTTTTTTGTTTGCACGCAAGCCTTCTTCTGCTTTTTGAAGCCCTTTTGATAAGCCTCCCACTAATTTTTGTGTAACTTCAGGATCTAGCTCTGTCAACAATCCGGCTGCAGCCATTGCGTTATTAATAGCATTTGTTACAGGCGGACGTAACATTTGCCCTACTGCAATTTTAGCCACATCTTCCTTTGCTTCAACAAGATTATTGATTGCTCCAAGAATTCCACTTTCATGTAGTTCTTGGAGTAGTTTAATAGTTTCTTTGATTCCATCGGTATTTTGAGATAAATCTTGTAAGACCTTTTCAAGTGCTTGATCTTTTTTTTCTTTTTCAGTTAATATCGGTTTCTCTATTTTAGTAATAGGTTTTGCCATAAAATGTTACCTCCTATTGCATTCAAATCTTCGTGAGCTATAAGGATATTCTTATCAATGAGTTTTTTAGCAGCAGAATAGTTTCTTTAAAGCATCTGACTCTTGATATTATCGTTGGACAATCCCTATAAGCGCTCGCTTATGCTCTTCTTAATTTAAAACGTTTATATTAAAGCTTCTTTAAAACTTCTCCTCACTTGTTGGCTTCAGGCATATTGACATTCGCAATCGGTTCATAATCCTTACGAGCCCATTTACGTTCCACTTGGACGCCAAGCTGTGGATTTCGTTTTGCATACCGCGGGTTGTATAAAGGAAGTGGTAAATTACCTTTTACACTTATTAATTCCATTTTTACTTTTGTCTGTTTATAGGCTGGCGTTTGTGTGCGAACATCACCAACACTTCCAGTTAATAGATTGATAGCATTTTCATGACTCACCGAGTGCATTGGCACATACAACTCTTTGCCTTGTACTCGATCTGTTACTACTGAACGAAGCTTAATAGCACCATATGGTGACACAAGGCGTACTAATGAGCCGTCTTTTATTCCACGTTCCTTAGAAAGTTCCGGTGAAACTTCTACAAATACTTCGGGTAATTTATACTGAATACCTTTAGATTTATTAGTCATATTTCCCTCATGGAAATGTTCTAAAAGCCGTCCGTTATTCAACGTAAGATCAAATTCATGGGCGTATTCAATAGGTGGAACATATTCTACGAGAGAAAAACGAGCCTTTCCATCTGGAAAATTGAACCGTTGCGTATACAGCAATGGCTCATCTGTCCCATCTTTTTGTACTGGCCATATTAGACTTTTCCACCCTTCAAGTCGTTCATACGATACACCTTCAAAGATAGGAGACAAGCTCGCAATCTCATCCATAATTTCTCGTGGATGTTCATAGTTCCAATTGGTGCCCATATATTTTGCAACTTGTTGAATAATCCACCAATCCGGTCTTGATTCACCTAATGGATCAAGTACACGGTTCAGACGTTGTATACGTCTCTCTGTATTTGTAAATGTGCCATCTTTCTCAAGCGATGGTGATGCAGGTAACACAACATCTGCAAATTGAGCTGTTTTCGTTAAGAAAATATCTTGAACCACAAAAAATTCCAACTTACTTAACGTTTCATGTACATGATTGGAATTTGAATCCACCCAAGCCATATCTTCTCCCATTAGGTACATGGCTTTTAATGTACCTTTTTCTACTGCTTCTAACATTTCAATGTTTGTTAACCCTGGATTTTGTGAAATTTTCACTCCATATGCCTGTTCATACTTTTCTCGTGCTATGTCATCTGATAGACGTTGATTTCCTGGAAGCCATTGTGGAAGGGTACCCATATCACAAGATCCTTGCACATTATTATGACCACGAAGAGGATAGGCCCCTGCACCTGGTCGGCCAAAGTTTCCTGTTACTAATAAAAGGTTAGCAATAGCTGCCGATGTATGGGATCCTGAAACATTTTGAGTGACACCCATTCCCCATAAAACACATGTACCATCTGCCTGGTAAATCATTTCAGCTGTTTTAATAAGAAATTCTTTTGATAGACCTGTTACTTCTTCTGCATATTTCAATGTGTATTTTTCAAGTAATTTAAGGTACTCACTATATTGATTTACATGATTTTCAATAAATTTCTTATCATGCCAGCCTTGATCGATAATGTATTTGGTAATAGCTGTTATCCATACATAATCCGTTCCTTGTTTTGGATGTAAAAACAAATCAGAACGCTCAGCCATTTCATGTTTTCGAAGATCAGAAACAATTAATTTTTGTCCGTGCAATTTTTTTGCTCGTTTTACCCGAGTGGCTAACACAGGGTGACCTTCTGTTGGATTTGCTCCAATGATAATAACAAGGCCTGCACTAGCGATATCTTTAATAGTACCTGAATCACCTCCATATCCAACTGTTGAAAGCAGCCCGTCTGTCGCTGGAGACTGACAATATCTTGAACAATTATCAATGTTGTTTGATTCAAATACTTGACGTGCTAGCTTTTGCATTAGATATGCGTCTTCATTTGTTGTTTTAGAAGAGCTTACAAAACCTAGTGCGCTTCCTCCGAAGCTTTGTTTAAGATTGCCCATTTTTTCTGCAATTAATGTTAAGGCTTCAGTCCAAGTGACAGGGACAAATGCATCTCCTTTTCGAATTAGAGGCGTTGTAAGACGTTGTTCACTATTTACAAAGTCCCATCCGAATTTTCCTTTGACACAGGTTGAAACGCTGTTTACAGGACTATCTTCAGTTGGTTCAACTTTTAAAATCTCTCGTCCTTTTGTCCATACTTCAAATGAACATCCTACACCACAAAACGTACAAACTGTTTTTGTTTTTTTGGTACGTTTCTCACGAGCAGCTGCTTCCACTTCTGATAAAGCAAAAATTGTTTTATAATCCGGTTCAACTTCTTTAATGAGATCGACCATGGGATCTAATAAATCCTTCGGAATTGCTGTCATAAGTCCAGCTTCACCAAGCATTGATTTTTCCATTAGTGCATTACATGGACAAACAGTGGCACACTGCCCACAAGATACACAAGAAGATTCATTAATAGACTTGCCATCATCCCATATTACACGCGGCATCTCACGTTCCCAATCAATCGATAAAGTTTCATTTACTTGTAGGTCTTGACAAACCTCTACACAGCGTCCACACAGTATACATTGATCAGGGTCATATCTATAAAAAGGATGTGACATATCCACTTCGTATCCTTTTTCTCGGTATGGGCGAGTTTGATGTTCAATTTCCAACAACTCGGCTGTATTATGAACTCGACAGTTTCCGTTATTGTTATCACAAACCGTACAATACAATAAGTGATTCTCTAAAATTCGGTCCATTGCTTCTGTTTGTGCATTCTTAGCCACTTTTGAGGAAGTCGATATATCCATTCCTTCCTCAAATATAGTGGAACAAGCTCTCATAATTTTCCCATCAATCTCACACATACAAGTATCACAAGTTTGAATAGGACCCAAAACCTCTGAATAACAGATATGCGGATGATCTATTCCTTGCTCCAAAAGATAGTCAAGAATACGAGTTCCCTGTTCTACCTCATGTTGCTGTCCATTAATTTTCACTCGGATAATTTCTGTCATTTTACATTCTCCTTTTCTAAAAAACCACAAAAAACCCGCCATAAAATAGAGGGTGCACTTGTCATGCACTTTCTATTTTATGGCGGGTTAATAACAAAGCAGTTTTACCTACTCGTAATCCATCTCACCACATAATAGTAAAAAAAACAGGATATTAAGGCAAGTTGTCGTTACCTAACATCAATGATTTTTTACTTATTTTCATCTCTTATTATAATACTTTAGATGACTACACTCAATAAGAAATTCCCTTTATTTTTTAATATCACCAGTCAATCTTACGTTAAAATCTCATCATTTCATCAAGGGATGAGATGAGTTTACTCCAAATCCCGCTTATTTAAAGTCCGGTTAATAAGCATAATTGCCTTTATCCACCACTTACTGGAGGGATAAAGGCAATTACATCTTGATCTTTTAGTATTTCATCATCTGTTACAAAGTTCTCATTAACAGCTATCAAACAATGATTAAGAGGTACTGATGGGTACGTACTTTTAATATATTGCTTTAGATGTAAAACAGTTATATTCTTTTTTTCTACTATTAATTGATCTAACCCAATCTCTTCTTTTATTCCCGCAAAAAATAAAACTTTTATCATGATTTATTCCCCCTTACTCGGTCTTCCTTCTTTATAGGAATTCTTTTCTAACTGATCTCCAATCCACAAGGTCCCATCTTCCCAAAATTCTTTTTTCCAAATGGGTACAATTTGTTTGATACGTTCAATTGCATATTCATTTGCTTCGTATGCCGTTTTACGATGAGGAGAAGAAACTGCGATAACTACAGCTATATCTGTTATTTCTAGCTTACCTATTCTATGAGTAATAGCCACCAAACTATCTGGCCATTTACTTTTAATTTCTTCACCTATTTGACTTAACATTTTTACTGCCATTGAATCATATGCTTGATATTCTAGGGACAACGTTCTCTTCCCTTTTGTAAACTCTCTCACCGTTCCAATAAAGAGTGTAATTGCCCCGGCTTCTCTTCGCGAAACTTGATTGGTTACTTCTTCTACAGATATAGGGTCACGTACGATATTAAACAAGTTTTGTTCCACTTTTTTTCACTACCTCTTTTATCAAAAAATCTATATACAACTTATCCTCATATAATTGAAAAACTCGATGTTTTTTTAACTCCTCCTTATCCAACATATTATGACTAATCACACACATAATATTTGTCAACGAATGGAGCAATGAAAGATCATTTTGGTTTCGAACCAAAACCACTTTTGGGTAATGTTCCTGCTTATACCCTTCAACAAAAAGGACATGAGGAGAAAAAAATTTATGGAATTTAATGCTTTTCTCCAGACTCCAACTGTCAACTTTAGCAGATAATTGTAAAACTCCATCTCCTTCTACACTAGACACAATTGCGCCTGCTTTATAATGGCGTATGTTGTCTTTAGATTTTGCAGAACCTATATCATCTGGAACTCCTCCGTGGCCATGGTGTTTAATTGTTGCAACTCTTAACCCATTTTGTTTAGCTTTAACAATTAGTTTCTCCACTAGGGTTGTTTTACCACTATTTTGGTACCCTACAATCTGTATGATGGAACAATGTTCTCCCAAGGCCATGCACTCCCTTGTGTATCTTTCAATAATAAAATATCTACAACCATTCCCTTTTCGTAGCCTCTTGTGCCACCTGGGAGAACAATAAATATATCTGTTCTCGCTAAAGAAGAAACCGCACTAGATTTATCAAAACCTGAAGGAAAAGCAATTAATTTGCCTTTGTCATAGGAGAGCGCCCCTCTTATAAACCGGGTAAAGGGATTAGCTTTTGTAAAATCCTCCCCTAACCAAGCACTTTCTTTTTTAAGGTGTGGATGATCATTAAATAAGAAAAAGCGAATGACAGGTCGAACAAATAATTCACACCCAACGTAACAAGCAGATGGATTTCCTGATAAGCCAAATAATAGTTTTCCATTCAATTGTGCAACCGTTGTTACACTCCCAGGTCTCATCGCTACTTTATTAAAAAGGACAGAAGCTCCTAACTTGTCATAGATAGCTGGCAAATAATCATAGTCGCCTACTGATACTCCCCCAGTTGTAATGAGCATATCTACTTCTGATAGAGCTTGCTCAACAGCCAATGTACATATATCTATATCATCCTTTAATTTCCCGAAATACTTAACTTCTCCTCCAGCTCTTACAATTTGAGAAAGAATCATATATGCATTGCTATTTCTAATTTTCCCTGGTGTAAGTTGTTCACTTACTTCAAGAAGTTCACTCCCAGTAGCTAAGACTCCTACTACTGGCTTTTTGGCAACAGGTACCTTGCTGTATCCAAACGTTGCTAATAGAGCGATAATACCTGGATTAATAAATGTACCTCTTTTTGCTAAAATCATCCCTTTTTTTGTATCTTCTCCTTCTACAGAGATATTATCGCCTTTGCTGTATGAACGTTTAATCTCAATATACTTCTGATTAATATCTGTGTATTCTCTCACTAATTCAAGCATGACTATAGCGTTACAGCCCTCAGGTATTTGAGCACCTGTCATAATCCGAACAGCTTCACTTGTTCCAACTCGTCCATTAAAAACTGTCCCAGCACCGATTTCTCCGATCACTTTTAACGATACTGGATGATGTGAAGTAGCTGTTTTCGTATCTTCTGATCGAATAGCAAATCCATCGTATGGCGAACGATTAAATGAAGGAACATTGTGATCAGCTACAAGGTCTTCGGCTAAGAACCTATCACTCGCAAATTCAAGTGACACCATTTCCTTCATACCATGCTTAGCGTATTGCATCACTTTATGGACGCATTCTCCTACAGAAATAGGGATTCTTTTTTCTAGCATAACTATTACTCCTTCTCCTAGCCTAATAAGCGATAATAAAGACTTTTAGCAAGCTGTATGTTATTCGTACCATGAATAAAAACACGCCCATCCCTAAACATAACTAAGCGATAATTCTCAAGCTGGCAAGATAATAAATAAGGATTGCTAGTTACTGTACCATGATTTTTTAATAGTTTTTTAATCTGATCAAGGCTATATTCCTTATTTCTTGGAGGCCTAATTTGAACTGTATTTCGTCCACACAACACTTCAGTTTTAATTTGATTTTGATAGGATAAGTAAGGGTATGTTCTAGTTGCTCCACACGTTGGGCAGCCCTCTTTTTTTATTTTTTCCAATTTGATAGAGTAATAGTGGTTACTCCATACGTCAAATGTCAAAAATGTGGTTCGCAGTGTTGCAAAATCATCTACAAGAATTTTCAATGCTTCTGCTACTTGATAAGCAGAAACAATTTGAACAGCAGGACTAATAATACCGGCAGTATCACATGTCGCACCTCCAGTAGAGACTTTCTTTAAAATACAATGCAAACAAGGTGTTCTACCCGGAATCACTGTATAGGTAGCTCCGTAACTTCCCACACATGAGCCATAAATCCATGGAATATTATATTTATGTGAAAGATCATTTAAAATAAATCGAATGTCGAAATTATCTGTACCATCAATCAGCACATCAACATCACTTAACAAACTCTCTAAATTGTGTGGACTCGCATCCATAACAAGCGCTTTAATTTCAACTTCTGAATTAATTTGTCTCAAATGCTTTTCAGCAGCTACGGCTTTTGGAGTTTGAGCTTCAGCATCATTCTCATTATATAGCTGCTGGCGTTGTAAATTGCTCCATTCAACATAATCACGATCAATCACTGTCAACTTTCCAATCCCTGCCCGTACAAAAGCTTCTGCACCAGCACTGCCCAATGCCCCGACTCCAACAATTAGCACGTGCTTATTTCTAATTTTTTCTTGCCCCTTAAGGCTAATTTGTTTGAACAGTTGTTGCCGTGAATAACGATCAGTCAACGAACTCTCTTCCTTTCTTTTAAACATTATTTATTCTATCTTACGTTATGGCACTTATTAATCCACATTCTGAAATGAGATTTAATCGTTGATAATTTCCTTAAATTAAGTATAAAATAACAATCTAATATATTTACGAAAAAAAAGAATCTAATGATGATTTCACAGTAAAAATGTCTATCTTTTAAAGGAGTGTCTCAAAAGAACAATGCATAATCAATTTAACCCAGTTGGCATAGTAGGAAGTTTTAATAAAAGAGCAACTTACGCACTCTCCGCTTCTACAAATGCTGTAAAATTAGCCATGAACAAACTTATTTTGCCAACCTGCCAACATTTTGTAGAGGAGTTGCATAGACAATGAAAATCGCAGGCATCGTTTTAGCTGGCGGCAAGTCTTCGCGTTACGGCAAACCAAAAATGTTTGAAACATATCAAGGTAAATACTTTTATCAACATAGTGTAGAAGCATTAAAGCAAAATTCCCTATCTCCGATTGTCATTGCCACAAATGAAAACTTAATCTCTTATTTTGAACAAGATGATGT
>Ga0209463_1001959_pt1 | contig 11878 bp, 10 predicted proteins | sample AgamicMgSfrz_FD_187169 | JGI IMG/M metagenome (GOLD analysis project Ga0209463, IMG submission 187169) | Agave microbial communities from Guanajuato, Mexico - Mg.Sf.rz (SPAdes) (version 2) | ecosystem: Host-associated > Plants > Phyllosphere > Phylloplane/Leaf | place: Guanajuato, Mexico... | reverse complement strand
CAGAAGCAGATTGTATGCGTTCTTCTTCTGTTAATCTTGCAGGTGGAGTTCCTTGGACGTAGTGATAGCCCGTAAACGGCCAAGGATAGCCTGCATTCGGCTTACCGAAGAAAATGGGCTCTGCAATGGATAGCGGTAATCGAGAAGCAAGACTTGGTAAAAGCTGATTTTCTGTTTTCAATAGTCCTACTGCGAGTTCTCTTCTTGGAAACCGAAACACAAAGCAGTCGTTTACTTGATAAACCGTATTGTCAAAGCCGTAGCCAAGCAGCGAAATTTTAGCGGGGGCAAGTTCTGGAAACTGCGTCTCGATTAGCGTTTTGGCAAGCCGTGCTGATACGATTTGTTCTGCATCCCATGCATTTGGCACTGTGATCACCTTTCTTTGATGTTGATTTTGTATGTAAAGTATACTATAAATAATTTTGACCATAAAAACCCTCTGACGCAAAGCCAGAGGGTTTCAGTAAATATATAAATAAGATAGGATGCCTTAGAACGGCACACTACGCCTCTAAGTTAGTAGCCTACGGTACGTTTACTACTTAATACGTACACCAAAATACTTCATTGACTGTTTCTTCAACATGCTCCATCTTAATAAAGTTCAATAAAAGATCCGTTTGGTCATTTCCTGTATACTCATCTTGGTCAACATTATAAAATTGAATAAGCTCGAGCTTGTACATACCGTTTTTAATATCAATTCTATACTTAGAACAGTTTTCATCAGGCACTAACTGATCTTCAAACTGGGCGACCATCGTAAGGCAGTCATAATCTACGAGATAAAGCTGATGATTGGTTACATTTATATAACCTGTTGCTTTCCTAAAGTATGTATCTATATCCGTCTCTGTTCCAATATTCACTTCTACGTTCCAAGAGTGTTCAATTCCTTCTTCTGTCATTTGACATACTAGGATATTTCCCTTTTTCATTTCACTGCTGAAATGGTTCAAAAGCTGATCTAGCTCCCAATCCTCATCGACAAATGATTGGTACTCTTTTGCGTTTGCCACTCCGATAAAATTGGTATCGCCAAAATCCATACATAACTTCACTTTATCTCCTCCGAACTTTTGAGTAATTTTTATGATCCATTAATATATATCCGCAAACTTCTTACAAGCCTTCTCTAACTCTTCTTTTTTAGCAAGCTGACAAACCCACTCTTCAGGAATGCCATCCAGCTGATAATATGTTCCTGCCATAGTACCTGTAATAAAGCCTATTGTATCTGTGTCTTCTCCTAAATTCACAGCGGTAAGTACAGCTTGTTCGTAGTCATCACTTTGCAGAAAAGACCAAAGAGATGCTTCTAGCGAGCTGACGACGTATCCGGTTGACCCGATTTCATTTCTCGCTGCGTGCGGCAAGCTTAGGTTTAACACTCGTTCGTACGAAGAAAACTCTGTTTCATACTCCGTACCTGTTAACTGCTTTTGACAAAGATTTACTGCTTTTTCATATGCTTCAAAAGGCTGGTCGCCGTCAAGAAGAAGAATAAGCAGCTCCACGTATATAATGCAGCCAAGCGTAGAGCGCAAGTGGCGGTGCGTAACGTGCGCAATTCTTTCTATTTCTTCTTTTCTTTTTGTAAAGCTAGGTTCATCACATAGTGTAAACGCAAGCGGAGCAATACGCATAAGCGCTCCGTTTCCGTTGTCATACTCACCTTTTCCTCCCCACTCTTCTTTAGGAAGTCCGCTTTTATAGCGGCGAATCGCTTCGCTTGTTGCAATACCTATATCAAACATTTCTCCGTACGGCGTCCAGTAGCCATCCGACCAATAGTTCTCAAACTTTTGCATTAAATCATATTCATCTTGTTTTTCTAGTAGATTATCAATCAAGCACATCGTTAAAGACGTATCATCTGACCACGTTCCTTCAGGCTGGTTATACGTACCGTAGCCGGTCATAGTCGTAATTCGAAATGAATCGCGTTTTTTAAACTCAACTGGAACGCCTAAAGCGTCTCCAACAGCTCCTCCTAGAATCGTAGAAAGGACTTTTTTATGTAGCTTCATGCAATCAACTCCTTTCTATCATTGTAATTGTTTGATTTTGGAATTTGCAAGAGATCTCTTGCCTAGATGCTTTTTCTTCTTTATAAAATAGGAAGAAATATAAAAACATTCCTTCATAATTCTCTAAAACAATCGACCGAAGGGAACAAGTGTTCTATAATTATTTTTGTAAATATATGGAGGATAAAACAATGAGACCCGAACTAAAAAGAGACTTACCTGTCAACGAATTTACGGACTTTTACTGGCTTAAAACCGAGCTAAAACAACATGAGCCCGTCTGGATCTAAAATGGAACTTTCAAAAAGAATTGAAGGGTTTTTAACAACCGGTGACACTCAACACTCAGGAGCACCTTCTAAAAGACGCTCGTCCTCTAAAACACAAGCGCCGCTAACATTAGATAACGTCATTGGGGAAAATCACCGCTGCAGTCAAGAAGTACGGGCTTTTTTTAAAGAAGCCATTTATCCTACGTTTCATTTTTCCACGTATATTCAAAACTACTTTAAAGAAAATATAGGGAAAACCTATCGAGATGTGGTAAAAGCGTGGCATGAAGAAGAAAAACGAAAAAAGCAGCCTTCTTATCAAAAAGAAATTACGCCTCAGTTTGAGTACAACCGCTTTATTCGCGATTTTTTTAACGATCCGAAACACAATGGAAAAAGCCGCGATGATGCAATTACAGCGTGGAAGCATTTAAAAGTTCAGCCTGGAAGCAATCAATACCGCTCTTAAATCAAACCCTACATATAAAGACCATTAAAACACCACCTCAAGAAAAGGTGGTGTTTGTGCACGCCTGTAGATTTCTTCACATACACATGTGCTGTTTGTTACGGCGTAAAATCTTTAGCTATAAACAGACTCTTTTTTAATTAAACCAAGCGTCTGTGAAGTGGACGCATGAATTTCGTTAAAAAAGTCTGGATGATCAACTAACGACATGCCATAGGAAGGAATCATTTCTTTTATTTTTGGCTCCCACTTGTTCATGTTTTCTGGGAAGCATTTTTCCAATACTTCAAGCATAACGTGAACCGCCGTTGATGCACCAGGCGAAGCGCCAAGAAGTGCAGCCACAGAACCATCAGCGGCACTTACAACTTCTGTACCAAACTGAAGCGTTCCTTTTCCACCGGCTTCCGTGTCTTTGATTACTTGCACACGCTGGCCTGCTACAACGATATCCCAGTCTTCGCTTTTCGCGTTCGGGATAAACTCACGCAGTTCTTCTACACGTTTTTCATTTGATAACAGTACTTGCTGAATTAAATATTTTGTTAACGCCATTTCTTTGACGCCTGCTGCTAGCATGGTTAAAATATTATTCGGTTTTACAGAACTGATTAAATCCAAGTTTGAGCCTGTTTTTAAGAACTTTGGTGAAAAGCCGGCAAATGGACCAAACAACAGCGTCTTTTTGTTATCAATATAGCGTGTATCAAGGTGCGGAACCGACATTGGCGGAGCTCCGACTTTGGCTTTTCCGTATACTTTCCCGTGGTGCTGCGCAATGACTTCAGGGTTATTGCATACCATAAATAATCCGCTTACCGGGAATCCTCCAATATGCTTGGATTCAGGAATACCTGTTTTTTGAAGTAAAGGCAAGCTTCCGCCTCCACCACCGATAAAGATGAATTTTGCCGTGTGGTACTCAACTTTGCCGCTGTCTACATCTGCGACTTTTACTTCCCACATACCGTCACTTTTACGTTTGATATCTTTTACACTTCGTTTGTAATGAACGTGAACCCCTTTATTCTTCAGGTGGTCAAACAACATACGTGTTAAAGCGCCGAAGTTTACGTCTGTTCCCGAATCAATTTTAGTTGCGGCAATTGGTTCATTTGACGTGCGCCCCTTCATGATTAACGGAATCCATTCTTTTAGTTTGTCAGGACTGTCGGAATACTCCATTCCTTGAAACAACGGATTGTTTGACAGCGCTTCAAAACGCTTTTTCAGAAACGATACATTTTTTTCCCCTTGTACCAAACTCATATGCGGAATTGGCATGATAAAATCTTGCGGATTGCGAATCAACTTGCTGCTTACCAGATAAGACCAAAACTGTCTTGACAGCTGAAACTGCTCGTTAATTCGGATCGCTTTTGTTATATCTATAGATCCATCAGCTTTTTCTGATGTATAGTTTAGTTCGCACAGCGCAGAATGGCCCGTCCCTGCATTATTCCATTCGTTCGAGCTTTCTTCCCCTGCGTCTGCGAGTTTTTCAAATACTTTAATGTCCCATTCAGGTGCTAACTCTTTGAGTAATGATCCCAAAGTTGCGCTCATGACTCCGGCACCAATTAAGATAACGTCTGTTTTTTTCTGTACGTTGCTCATTATAACCTTCCTCATCCCCTATATTTGTAAAAAGATGTAGGCGCTCCTGCTTACGTAGTAAAAAAATTCAGGTGCGACCTAAGAACACACCTTTTTCTGTCTCACTTATAACTATATCACAGTATAATTGTCTGATGATTATAAACTATTCAAAAATGATAAAAAAGTGAGAAAATCGCCCACAAATTCCAAAAAACTTATTAAATTCCGTCTACATTTTCTTTTATTAGTAAACTTTTATACCTACTTCTAAGTAGCAAAGCATTGATTGATAAAATAACAAAATATTCCAAAAATTCAGCTTAAAAACCAAAATAACTGCCTTGAAAATTTCACCTACTATAACTATACTCAGCCCAAAGAACAATCAGCACTATAAATAGAAAAGCCTTCATTCTTTTTGACTAGTTATACGTAGATGTACATATATGTATAGAGCACCAGCTCATCCAGGTGCATTTTTAGAAAAATAAGTATATATTGCAATGGCTAATTTTCAGCCCATATTGCAAGTTACAATATCTATGTCATATAACATACCATGAAATAAGTGAATAAGTAAATGATTATTCAGAAATTTATGTTATAAAACCTAACATGTATGTTGACTTTTACATCAAATATAAATTTGAGTATAGGAACATTAATAATACTCAGATTTAAAGCGTATTGATTGATGAACTGAACATTCTCCAATCAACCAACTATTTTTCGGTTGATTCGTTTATTTCATGTATATCACTATTGACAGTATTATTACTGTCAATTCCCTTGTCAAATAGATAGCTCATACCTCAATGAACAACAATTCACGCGTTTTCGAAGCATTATCTTAAAATCATCTAAACAGGTCTATTTTGACATATGACTTGTTTTTTCTCATTGAGATGGCATAACTAAAATAATATACATAAAATAAAAAAAAGCACTTGTAGCCTTTAGTAGACAATCAAGTGCTTTTTGATTCATTTCTAAACGTTTGTCACAAATATCATGCTTAATTGAATAAACTTAGTCAATTTCAGTTTCATAAGTTTAAGACTTCTTCCTTGTAACAATACTTCAAAAGTTTGAAGTGTCATCTTGCTTAAGCTCTGCTCATATCTTTCTATTCTACAGTAGTACATAAAAAATCCCCAATGATACAACCATTACGAATTTTTCACTTTTATATGCTCATCTCTTTATAAGCATTACTATTCTGCTGAAGGATTATAATCTAACTCTGCAGTTTTTAATCCTTCTATTACTTTATTTATTCGTCTCGATAAGTCTTTTATTTCCTTTACTGTTAGTTCGTCTTCTGCTTCTTTTGGATTAAACATACTTAAACTTTTTGTTATATCTTCAACGTAACCAACGAAAATTTTATCATACGTGATTAAAATCTCTCCTATAGCAACATCTACAATAATATCCTCTATTTTACCTAAGTTATTGAAATCATCTACTATTCTTGCTATCGCATGCCTACGTCCTCTATTTTGAGATAAAAACTCTTTATATACCTCTTGAATTGTTTCAAACAATTCATCGTATGTCCAGTCTTCCATTAACAATCTCTCCATTACTTATTAATTTGGTTTTAGTCTTGCTCCGTTACTATGTATTACCTCTAATTCAATGTTTTTATATTTTTTTGCCAACTCTGCTATTACTTGGTATCTAATTCTGTAAATAACTTAATTCTTCCTTTCGCATCAATATTATTTCCAAGCTGAGAAGCAATATCATTTAATATTTTATACTCTGTATCCGAATCCCTTAAATACATACTTCCTTTTTTGTCTGGTGCTTCTGTTGCTTTAAACGTAGGATTTTGGGGTTGTAAAGAAATATTAGGAACTCTTTCCTTTATACTATCTGTAAACTCATCTATGCTACTTTGGGCAAAAAACTCTGATTTATCAATACCATTGACATCCACTTCTGCTAGACCAAAGTTCCCAGACTTTTTATACTCACTAGTCAAACTCCCTCTTAGCTCTTTCACTCTATCAATTATATGTGCATCCGCAGCTGAATCTATTTGCCTCGTTGGATACACTTTTCCCGTACCCTTAGAAACAGCATCCTGATTATAAACGCCTTCAACATTCGCTTTACTATCAGGCTTTTCCACTTTCTCCAACGCTTTCGACTGACCTTTTGAAACATTCTCCATCTTATACGTCGTTAACCCATGTAACGCTTCACCAAAGGTCTGTCGAGGTAGCGTCTCTCCTATCCCTACCAGTTGAGGTTGAGGACGTAAAGTAGGCATCTCCGTATCTAGTAAAGGTTTGATCTGCTTTTGAAACGGTTCATACACCTTCTTCGACCAATTGCTTGCTGCTTTTGGGCTGACGACATTTCGCATATCGCTTAATGTTTTGGTCGCTTTATGGGCAGGTACACGCGGAACGTTGTTACTTTTGGAACGGATTTTACGGCTCCTGCGGGTTTTGCTCCTCCAATGACGCTCGCAAACAGAAACATGCTGTTTTCCCAGTGCTCTTTTGAAAGAGGTTTGTCCGAATTAAGTGCCTGCTGCCCTACATCTAAGAGTCCCATCGTTGGTGATTGACAAAGTCATACGGTGAATCAAACGATTTTTCCCCTCGTTCATTCAACCCCTCTTTGAAGGAAACAGCTCCATCAAATCCGCCCATCGTTATATAGTTTCCAAAGTCATACAAGGAGTTGTACCGTTTATCTGCTCTCTCTCCCATACCGGCCCAAATGTCTTGTGCTACGCCTTTAGTACCCGTAACTGTACCTTTTTTTTAATGGCGCGTTCCATCCCTTGTATATCTGATTGAAACACTGTAATTTTTGCATCAATTGGCGCAATGACATCCGTCAGCTGACGGGTCAGCAAATCATCGTATTCGTCTAACATAGCGGTGCGGATGTCTTCAAACCCAACAGCAAGGCTGTCTGACCAAGTGGCGGAAGTGAGCTCTGGTTCTTTTACCTTTTCCTTTGCACCTTCAAGCTCTCCTTTAACTTCCGTTAACGTGTTTTTACTAGCCGTAAGCTGCTGGATATCTTCATGTGCCTGCTTCACTTGGGTATACAGATGAGCAACAAACATCTCATTCATATGATGACACTTCCTTTATATCTATCTCTTGGTTCTTCTAACAGTAATTCCCTTTTATAGCTTATCAAATAAAGAAAGAGAGCACATCGGCACGTTTTCTTATATCTTTTGGGAATAATGTAGGTTTTTAGTTCAATACCTACTCTCCAGGATAAAATAACCAAAAGTGTCTTACCATTGACAATTTACCAAGATTTTTGGACTACTTCGCTTGTTATTTCCACGCCACTAAAAGGCCTTTTTACACAATTTTTTTGTTAAAACGCATTCATTCTTTCTATTTCCAAATATTTAAACATGCGCTAGTATATACATAATATAAAGAGGAGGTTGAGTATGAGAGAAAAGCTCGTAAGACTCGGTTATTTACTGGGGTTGGCTCTTGTTTTGTCCGGCATTTTATATTTCTTTGCATCGAACTGGCAAGGCTTTGACCGCTATACTAAAATTGCGCTGAGCGTGGGGCTGATGCTGCTGTTTTACGGAAGTGCGTTTGCGGTGCGAAAGCTGCTTCCTCAGCAGGCGTTTTTAAGTCACTGGACGCTTTTGGCCGGCGCTCTTTCATTTGGATTAAGCATCGTGCTTCTTTCTCAAATTTACAACACGCACGCTGAATCGTACTGGCTGTTTTTAATTTGGCTTGTGCCGGTTATTTTGTTTAGCTTTTTTATAAAGTATCAGCCGTTTTACGTGTTATCGTTTGTTTTATTTCAATTCACCATGGCTTTTTTTATTTCACCAACAGGTGCAATTTCACAGCGAGGCGAACACGAGACGCTTTTACTTTACGCAGGAATGGCGTTTGTGAACTTACTCATCTTTTGGATCATAAAAAAGAAACAGCGCTCGTCTCCTGTGATCATGTACGCGGCGTTTTGTTTGTTTCACTACATTTTTTTAACTGTTTCCCTGCCGGATTTCACAGGCGGCTCTAGCTTACGGATTGGTCTTATTATTTTTTATTTGCTGTTTTTACTAAGCTCCTTTTTTTATTTTTCAAAAGTGGAGCCGCAAAGATCGTTTTTAGGGATTTCCATTGTGGCATTTGCTTTATTTGTTATTGAACAGTTTTTCTCTTTTATTTTTAAACACTACGCTGAATGGTCACTGTTTTTAGCGTTAGGATTTGTGATTTTATTTATTGGTGCAAGCGTATGGTTTGTCAAATGGCTCACTGCTAACACTTCAGCACAAAAGACCTCGCTCCGCGTAATCAAACGAATAGCGGTGATTGGGATTACGGCCATTGCATCGGTGATCGGCAGCAGCTCTTTAGGAGGACTTGTCACACTTCTTACAGGAACGTACCCAACAAACGGAATGCTTGTGATTGGCGTTTTGCTGATTGTGGCATGTTATTTAATTAAAGCAGATATTCCAACCGTGAAGTATACGCTTTTAATGATGGGCGTATTAATTAGCGGCGGCGCTTCTTTTTTTGTGAACGACATTCTGTTTTTTATCTACGTCATCGCACTTGTAGCGCTTTTAGTATTCACGAAGCATACGCCTGTTCGCCTGTTGCTTTTTGTTCTAGTGCAAGGGCTTCTGTTAATAAAGGTTCCGACTGCTTACTATAACACTATCAAACTAGATTATGTGCTGCTCGCTTTGTTTCTATTAAATGCCGCTGTGTACGCAATAAACCTACACCACGCGTTTAAAAAAGCAGCGCTGCTTCTTGCTTTTATCTTTTTACTGTCGCTGACTGAATTAAGCGAACCGTCTTTTTTAAATATCATTTACTGCACGGTGTTTTTTGTAATTTCGACTGTCTTTTTATTTGTGACGGTACGAAAAGAGCCAAAATATAATTTTATTGTCGGCATGATTTTCTGGTTTGTTTTTTTAGCGATGAAATATTACGACTTTGTGTGGGATTTATTTAATAAATCACTTGTGCTCGTTATTTTAGGTCTGATCTTTCTTTTCCTAAGCAGAAAATGGGACCTGTCAACGCCTGATCAGCCGCAGCCGTCGTTTCTTGACCGCAGCCGAACCGCTGTATGGATCATCATTCTTGTTCAGCTTATTATGCTGGGCGGCATTTTCACTAAAAACGAAGTGCTTCTTCAAAACGGAAAAGAAATTAAGCTCGCTTTACAGCCGATCGATCCGCGCTCGCTGCTGCAAGGCGATTACGTTGAGCTGAATTACGACATTGCGCACGTTACCTTACCTCATGTGAAAGACGGTGAAAAAGTGAAGCTCGTTCTTCGCCCTAACAAACAAGGCGTGTATGAATACGCAAAAATCTACCAAGCGGATGATGACTGGAATAAGCCGTATACTTCTAAAAAGAAAGACGTTGTCATTACGGGCAGCTATCACGACTGGGGAATTCAGTACGGAATTGAGCATTACTTTATTCCAGAAGGAACCGGCAGCAAAGTGGAAAGCGAAGCTCGTTTTGCTACTGTATGCGTTGGAAAAAATGGAGATGCCATTGTTACAAAAGTAGGCAAATAAAAAAGCAGCCGCTTCAACATTGAAGCGGCTGCTTTTTGTTTTAATTGATAACTACGCCGATGGTCATCGTTAAAATAAGGATCACAAAGAAAATAATGATTCCATAGCCAATCCATTTTATTCTTTTGGGCGTTCCTTTTACATTCATATCCTGTTAATTTTCCTTCAATACGCTTTTGATGTTCAGTAACATCATTTATTCATTGTTAGGCGAAGTGATATTATCCTTCCTTTCCATTTAATCGTTTTCTTTCTTTTAACAGCTCTTCATATCTTTTTTCAAGCTGCTGCTTTTCTTTTCCTTCTGGCGTGATAGAAAGCTCGCTAATCACTTTTGTTAATTCTAATTGAAGCGCAAGTTTCTCCGCTTCACTTTGCTGCTGTGACGCTTTTTTGCTTTCACCCGTGTCTTCAATCGTCGCAAGCTCCGCTTTGGACTGTTTTAACGTCAAAACATGCGTCGCAAGCTTTTTAACAAAATAGCGGTCGTGCGTCACAAATAAAATCGTCCCTGGATAAGCTTTTAACACTTCTTGAAGCGCTTCTTTTGTATGAAGATCAAGATAGTTGGTCGGTTCATCTAAAAGAAGAACGTTATAATTTCCTAAAAAAACTTTTGCTAATGCCGTTTTCACTCGTTCTCCTCCGCTTAGCATCTCTACTTTTTTATACACGTCTTCACGTTTGAAAAGTAAGCGCGATAGCACCGTACGAATAAACTGCTCGGTGTACGGACTGTCTTCTTTAATGTTTTCTAAAATGCTTTTAGCGGGATCTAGATTTTCAAGGCGCTGATGGAAAAAGCCGAGTTTTACAGGCTTCGCAACCGTGATGCCTTCTGTTTGCTGCTGAATCATATTCAGCAGCGTAGATTTTCCAGCGCCGTTTTTGCCGACAATCGCTACTTTCGCCCCTGGCTTCACACCGCCTTTTAGATTTCGAAACAAGATATGATTACCAGCTGATGCCGAGACTTTGTCAAAGCTTAATACCTGCTTACTGTGTACTTGGTGAAACTGCGATAAATCAAAATGAATTTCTTCCATTTCTTTTGGTTTTTCTTTTTTCTCCAGCTTTTCAATTCTTGTTTCAATCGCTTTTGCGCTTCTGTCTAGCTTCGCTTTTTGTTTTCCAACCGCTCGCTTATGAAGTCTCGCTTCAGAGTTCCCCATGCGGCTCGGCGCTTTTTTAAGCGACTTTGATTTTTGGCTTTTTTCTTCAGAGGCCAGTTCAAGCCGCTGCTTTTCTTTTATATACTGTTCATATTCAAACTGCTGTCTTTCAACCGCATGTTTTTTTTGCTTCACATATTCTTGATAATTGCCTTCATAGCAGTGAATTTTGCCGTCTTCCACTTCCCAAATAGACGTACAAAGGCGGTTTAATAATTCTCGGTCATGTGAAATCAGCAGCAGACTACCTGTAAAAGACTTCATTTCTTCTTCAAACTTCTCTACGCCTTTTACATCTAAGTGGCTCGTTGGCTCATCGGCTGCAAGCAGTTCCGCGCCGGATGAAAGAGCAGCAGCAATTTTTTTTCTTGTTTCTTCTCCTCCGCTAAGAAAGTCGGCTTCATTTGGCACACTCCACTGACTTTTCATCTCAGGAGAAACAGCCGATGTAGCTTGAACATCAAGCTGCGGAATCAATGAGGAACGGCCATATGTTTGAACAATTCCTTGATCTGGACTCATTTTTTTCATTAAAATATGAAGCAACGTCGATTTGCCTTCTCCGTTTTTCCCCACAATTCCAATTCGCTCTCCGCGATGTACTTGAAGTTTCTCTGCTTGAAACAGCAGGCGATCTCCATAGCTTTTTTCAATATTTATAGCTTCTAACAATAACATAAAAAAACCTCCCTAGGATTTCTAGAGAGGATTAGAGGTCATAATTAGGCATACGCAAATATGCACCCTTTTTATAGAGTAAA
>Ga0209463_1001958_pt1 | contig 11880 bp, 11 predicted proteins | sample AgamicMgSfrz_FD_187169 | JGI IMG/M metagenome (GOLD analysis project Ga0209463, IMG submission 187169) | Agave microbial communities from Guanajuato, Mexico - Mg.Sf.rz (SPAdes) (version 2) | ecosystem: Host-associated > Plants > Phyllosphere > Phylloplane/Leaf | place: Guanajuato, Mexico... | reverse complement strand
GGATGTGGTTGAGAATATTACGGGAACAACGGCGCAGACACAAGCAAAAACTGAAAGGGCAACAAGGCTAAGGCTAATCCAGGATAAACGCAGTTATATACTGTATTTCGGTTGCTTTTGTTCTGAAATAGTGAAGTGTCCTCCAAGATGGTTGGGTGGTGTTTCCTTGATTGTACTGCACGGAGACTTACATAGTCTGCTCAGGTTTGGGGATGATATGGTTAGATCAAACCTAGTTCAAATTGAAACTGGAGGGAATTCAAATGTCAGATCATCCAATTCAAGGCTTAATGGAAACCGCAATGGAGAATATCAAGGCCATGGTGGATGTTAATACCATTGTTGGCGATGCGGTAGAAACACCAGACGGCACAGTTATTCTGCCTATCAGTAAAGTAGGTTTCGGATTTGCCGCTGGAGGCAGCGATTTTCATGTGAATGATGGAAAGAGCAAAGAAGGCAGCTCCGTTCCTGGTGCAAAGACGGAGAGTGCTCATTCGGCCAACGTTGCTTCACCATTCGGTGGAGGCAGTGGTGGTGGCGTATCGATCCGCCCGATTGCCTTCCTTGTTGTTGGAAAACAAGGCGTGCACATCGTACCACTGGATAACTCTACTCATCTGTTTGAGAAACTCATTGATTCCACTCCTTATGTTCTCGACAGAATTCAGGGAATGTTCCAGCGTAATACATCGCAACAAGATGACTCTGGCGTACGAAATACACCGGATCATACCACTTACAGCTAAGCAGTTACATCTGGATCCCTTATCACAGAACCTCTGTGAGAGGGATTTTTGCTGTTTTAAATGGATGGGACATACTTTAGGTTGTCCGAACATAAGCTAGTACAAGATTCCAGTGACCCGGAGGAATGAATTGATGCGAATGTTAAAGAAAGTAATGATTGGTTTGCTTGTACCCTTGCTTCTGCTACCTTTTTCACAGGCTGTAGAAGCCCAAGGAACGATCCCTGGCCCATCAACCCATGCACAGAGTGCAGCGCTCATTGATGTGACTTCGGGACGAATCCTATACAGCAAGGACGGGGATAAGGAACTGCGCATAGCCAGTTTGACCAAAATCATGACTGCAATCGTCGCCATTGAGCAAGGAAAACTTGATGACAAAGTGAAAGTATCTCCAACCGCTTTTGCCAAGGAAGGGTCATCCCTGTATCTCAAATTGGGAGAAGAGATGACATTGGAAAACATGTTATACGGTTTGATGCTGAGATCAGGCAATGATGCCGCTTCTGCTATTGCCGAGCATGTGGGAGGTTCGGAAGAAGGTTTTGTACTGTTAATGAACAAAAAGGCAGAGGAAATCGGACTTGTCCATTCGCATTTTATGAATCCACACGGTCTTGATGCAGACGGACACTATTCCACAGCCAACGACTTGGCCCGTTTAACGGCTTATGCGCTGCACAATCCTGTATTTAAACGAATCGTTGCTACCGAGGACAAGTCGGCGCCTAATCCGAATGAGAGTTGGGAGTACTCATGGCACAATAAAAACAAAATGCTGCGTTTGTATGAAGGCGCAGATGGGGTGAAAACCGGGTATACCAAAAAGGCGTTCAGATGCCTGGTTAGCTCCGCAACCCGAAATGGACAGCAGCTTGCAGCCGTAACGCTGAATGATGGAAATGACTGGAATGATCATGCACGCATGCTCGATTTTGGTTTTGAGAATTTCCCTTTGGTGGAGGTAGCCAAAAAAGAGCAGCCCGTCGCTAACACGGACGTTGTTACGGGACGTGGATTTGCTTATCCACTTGCGGAGAGTGAGAAGTCTTCCGTAACCAAAAAGCTGGTGTTAATGACCAATCAAACAGAGGCCAGAAGCGATAAGACAGACGAGCAAATGGATCCGTCCTTCGGCCTCGCTGGGCGCATTGATATGGAGCTTAAAGGGGAATTTATTGGTTCAATCCCGGTGTATCGCAAAGGCAGCTACATTCCCCCTGAGCCGAAGACGGAAGATGAGGCATGGGGTGGCGTAGTAGGTGAAGTTTCCACATGGGCAACTGCATGGCGGGCGGTGCTCAGTCATTTGTTATCTCCATAATCATCAGGGAGCATAGTGCATTGTTAACGTGGTACATGATGCATACTGTGCTTCCGGAGGAGGGTTAACGTCTTGATTAACGTAATCTGGCTTATGATGATTGTTGTCGGGTTTGGGTTTGCAGCGGCGAAAGGGAATATTGAAGTCGTTACCCAGGCGGCTTTTGATGGGGCAGCAACGGGTGTAACCGTATGTTTTGGATTAATTAGTGTTCTTGTGTTCTGGATGGGGATGATGAAAATGGCAGAGGATGCGGGGTTACTTGGCAAAATAGCCAAGCTGCTGGGCCCGGTCGTTGCCTTTTTGTTTCCCGATGTCCCCCGAAATCATCCGGCGATGGGCTATATTCTGTCCAACATGAGTGCTAACCTGCTTGGTCTCGGAAATGCGGCAACCCCTATGGGAATTAAGGCCATGCAGCAGCTTCAGGAGCTTAATCCTGATAAACAAACGGCCTCTCCTGCCATGTGTACATTGCTTGCACTGAATACGGCAAGTATAACCATTATTCCGACAACCCTCATTGCCATTCGTTTGAACTACCATTCAGCCAATGCAACAGAGATTGTCGGCACCACACTGATGGCAACCATTATCGCCACACTCGCTGCAATAATGGCAGATCGCTGGTATAGGAACAGGACCTTAAACAGACCGCCACGTGTAGTGAAGAGTGGTAATTCCAGCATGAAAGGATGAGTCCATCATGTTAACCTTCATCAACTGGATTTCCGTCTGGGCCATTCCGGTTATTATCGCGTTCGTTCCATTATATGCGTTTACTAAAAAGGTTCCGGTGTATGAATCCTTTGTTGATGGAGCAAAAGATGGATTTTCCACGGCGATCAGCATTATTCCACATCTGGTAGGCATGATGGTAGCGATCAGTGTTTTCCGGGCTTCTGGGGCGTTGGATTATGTAATCAGTCTGTTCGCTCCGCTTGTATCCTGGATGGGCGTTCCCGGAGAAGTGCTGCCACTTGGCATTTTACGTCCGCTAACCGGGACAGGCTCCCTTGCTTTTACAACTGATCTGATCAAAACATATGGCCCGGATTCTATGATCGGACGTATGGCTTCCACGATTCAGGGGAGTACAGATACGACATTATATGTTCTGACTGTATATTTTGGAGCCGTTGGTATACGAAATGGGCGATATGCACTCAAAGTCGGGTTGTTTTCCGACCTGGTTGGTTTTATCGCCGCTCTGGCCATTTGTTTGATTGTTTTTGGTTAAAACATAACGACTCTCCTTCCGATATACTAGATATGCTAGAATGGTAGCGGAGGAGGAGAGTGAGAAATGCATAAAAGGATAAAACAAATGCTCCGCTTAGGGATGTCAAGCATCATTGCCGTTTCTTTACTTGCTGGACAGACAGGTATGGCGGCAGCTCAGGCAGTGAATACGATCCATTTTACAGGTTACTTTGACAAACAACTGCGTGCACAGATGGCCGTCACGGCGGATTCATTTCCTGTGGTGAACGTTCGTCTGGTCAAACAGGATGAGCCGGATATGGTTTACTACGATGTGGGAACCTCCATACTGATCTCCAAGGATGAAGTCCTTACTAACTACCATGTTGTTCAGGAGTTTGCTGAATTGAAGGATGGAGATGAAGGTACTTTAACCGTAGCGAGTCCAGGTCACTTGGAACGTCCCATTAAAGCAAAGATTATCAAGACAGACCCCGTAACGGACATGGCCTTACTGAAGCTGGACAAGGATATGGATGCAGAGCCGGTTACGTTCGCAAGCGCGAGGGATAACCAGATTGTATATACGATTGGATTCCCGAAAAATCCTGCTGGAGATCTTGTACTGCTTGATGAAGAATTTCCTTCAACCTATAATACGATTGCCAAAAGCCGGGTATACAGTAATCAAGCTTCGGATGTGCCAGGCAAAAAGGGAATTGGGAGTATTGTGAAAGCCATGGCACAAGGTAATTCTGGTGGTCCTGTTCTGGATCAGAATAATCGGGTTATTGGTATGATGACTTTTGTATATGGCGGGAAAACCTATTATATTACATCGAAAACATTGCAGGCTTTTATCAAAGACACCACATCACCTGATAAAAAACAAGTTGCAGTCACAGGCAAAGTAACCAGTTAACCTGTGTCATTTCGCCAAGTGAATATACATATTCACAAAATAAAAATGCTCACCTTTGTTGTTTCCTGTCATGTTCAGGAAGTGGGAAGGTGGGCTTTTTTTACTTGGAAATGCACAAGAGAGCCGCAGAAAAAGGGTAAACTCGCCTCCTGTTTACATTTTCCTTGGATTATCCTTGTGATTTCCCGTCTTGATGGGTATCATTAGTGTGAGGTGACATGACAAACATGGAAAGATTACAAAAAATTATCGCACAGGCAGGTATTGCATCTCGCCGCAAGAGCGAGGAACTGATCCTGTCCGGCAAAGTGGAAGTTAACGGGGAGGTCGTAACCGAACTGGGTACAAAAGCGAACCCCGAAGAGGATATGATTACGGTTAATGGAAAGCCGATTCGCAGTGAAAAGAAAGTGTATTTGATGTTGAACAAACCCAAAGGTGTTATCACGAGTGCATCTGACCCGGAAGGACGGAAAATTGTATCCGACTATCTTAAAGGTGTCAAAGAGCGTGTATATCCGGTGGGACGACTGGACTATGACACAGAAGGTCTGCTCATTTTGACCAATGATGGTGAGTTCGCCCACTTGCTGACGCACCCGAAACACCATGTACCCAAAACGTACTTGGCAACGGTCAAAGGCGTTCCGCATGGTACGGCTCTGGAGAAATTAAAGACTGGCATTATGCTGGATGACGGGATGACGGCTCCGGCAGAAGTGGAGTATAAGGATGTGGACACAGCTAACAATGAAGCTGTCATTTCCATTACCATTTACGAAGGTCGTAACCGCCAGGTAAGACGTATGTTTGAGGCGATTAACCATCCGGTAACGCGCTTGAAACGGATCTCGTTTGGTGGCATTTTGCTGCAAAACCTGAAACGGGGACTGACTCGTAATTTGACCAAAGAGGAAGTCAACAACCTGATTACACTCGCAAAATCAGAACCCGCCAAAAAAATGAAAAAAAGGTAATGTGAGGACACATAATTTTCATAAAACCGCCGCAGTTTTGTGACGAAATTCGCTATAATTGTTCATAGGATGTTCACAGTTGGGAGAGACCATGAACAATTACGAGTCAGTCACTGCAAAGGGGAGCAGCACATGGGGAAATCAAGAAGAACGGTGCAAATCGTCATTTTGTTATTGATCCTGGTGTTGGGCGGATATGCGATCACCACATCGGTATCCGGCTCGAACGGCAAGCCGAAAGAAGGGGACAAGGCTCCTTCTTTTGAATTGCTGGGCCTGGATGGTCAAGTGCATACGTCTGAAGAATACAAAGGTAAGGCCATGGTAATCAATTTTTGGGGCACATGGTGCGAGCCCTGTGTGAAAGAGATGCCAGCGCTTCAAGCTCAAGCAGACAAGTGGAAAGATCAAGGTGTTCAATTTATCGGCATCAATGCTGGAGAAGATCAAATGACCGTGGATAACTTTGTTCGTCAGGTGGGCGTGGACTTTCCAATTATGCTCGACCGGGACAAAACTTCCATTCGGGATTACGGAATCTCTCCGATGCCTACAACATTCTTTGTATCCAATACTGGCAAAATCTCTACCATTCATATCGGCCAACTTGATTTGGACACGCTTGACGCTCAAATTTCACAACTGGCGAAGCAGCCCTGACAGGAGGTCTAGTCGTGTTCCAGAATACCAAATGTGAATGTGGACATCAGAACCCGGTCGGTACCGTACTGTGTGAAGCATGCGGTAAGCCGCTGCAGGAAGCTGAGGCTAAATCGAAAGAAGTTCTGGAAATGCGCTATGATGGCATGGCCCGTCGTTCTCAGCGCAGCAACCCGAATTTCATTGATCGTGTGTGGAACTTTTTTTCATCCGTGAAGATCGCGGTCTATCTGATTGTATTTACCCTTGTAGGTTCCATGCTGGGAACCATTTATCCTCAAGAGAGTACGTTCCTTAACATTGATCCATCTGTGTATTACAAAGAAACCTATGGACAGTTGGGCCATATCTATTACTTGCTGGGTCTGTCCCATACATACGAATCCTGGTGGTTCATCCTATTGCTTGTCATGATCGGGGCTTCACTCGTCATATGCAGTCTAGACCGGGTGCTCCCGCTCTACAAAGCACTTAACAAGCAAAAAATCCGCAAACATATGCAGTTTCTAACGAGGCAGCGTCTTGTGTACCAAGGTCCCATTGAAGAGGGGGCTGAAGAATGGATTACGAAAGCGGTTACGCCCCTTAAGAAGAAAGGATATCGTGTGCATACGGAGGGAAATGCACTGCTGGCCGAGAAGCAACGATTCGCCAGGTGGGGACCCTATGTTATTCACATTGGTCTGATTATTTTTCTTTTGGCTGTTTTGGCCCGTGGTCTTCCCGGCCTGAATTTGGACGAACATGTTGCCTTTCCGGAAGGCGAGATTAAAAAAATCCCAAATACCTCTATGTATTTGAAAAATGAACAGTTTAACGTTGAATTTTATAGTGAAGAGGAAGTTCCCGAACAGTTTCGTAACTTGAATAAAATTGTTCCCAAATTGTTTGAAACCAAAGTCGTATTATATGAATGCACCGCCGATTGCTCTGATCTGTCGAAGAAACCTCAATTAAACGAGGTTGCCAGACATGATGTAAGGGTGAATCATCCATTAAATTATCATGGTTTGAAAGCGTATCAGTTCGATTATGACCTCACACCCACCATTCGTTCCGTAACTCCTGATTTGGTAAATGCCAGAACGGGAGAGAAGTACGGCTCAATCCAGATTGACATGGTGGATACAAAGCCCACCTTTGAGGTAGGTCCATATTCGCTTACCGTTAAAGACAAGTTCATGGATTTTGGACTCGATGAGAATGGTCAGCCCAAATCCTTATCGCCTTCACCTAATGCACCAGCCTTTTTATTTGTGATTAAGGGACCTGAGCTGCCTGAAGAAGGAATTCAATATCTTTATTTTGCAAAACAGGTGGATAAACAGCGTTTTAGGCAGGATGAGATTAACCAGCAGCTGGTAGGGGGAGAGATTCCTCTGCAACTTGAAGTCGACAGCATGGATAAAGTCGATATCATACAATCCGTAAGTTATCTGAATATCCGTGTAGATAAGGCAATGCCTTTTGTCTGGGTTGGAGCCGGTATTGTTATGCTGGGGTTGGTCATGGGCTTCTACTGGCATCACCGTCGTATCTGGATCCGAATTGATGATGGTCAGCTCACGCTGGGAGGACACACCAACAAAAACTGGTTCGGCTTTAGACGTGAAGTATCAGCCGTGTTAAAACAGATGAATCTGGAAGTGGATGAGAAGTCGTTGGATAACGGGGGGAACCAAGCATGAGTTTATTGGATTTCAGCAGCGACGCATTTATCGTATCTTTTTTTCTGTATTGTGCTGCATTTTTGTTATACGCTGTTGCTGTTATGGGCAAGAAGTGGAGCAATCGAGATCCTCAGGCTCATGTAGACAGATGGGGGAAAAGAGCATTTATAGCTTCGATCGTTGCACTCGCCGCGCATTTCGTTTTCTTTTTTACACGCTGGGCTGGAGCAGGTCACATCCCAGTCAGTAACATGTATGAATTTATGACTTTTTTATCCATGATGATCATGGTCGCATTCATTGTAGTATATGCCATCTACCGCAAGTCCTTGCTTGGACTGTTTGCATTACCACTTACGATTATTATTATGGCGTATGCCGCCGTATTCCCACAGGAAGTACAGCCTCTGATCCCTGCATTGCAGTCGATTTGGCTTAAAATCCATGTAACCCTTGCTGCCCTTGGTGAAGCATTCTTCGCCGTTGGCTTTGCAGCAGGCTTCATGTATTTGCTCCGTACCGTCGATTTCAGTGGCAAAGACAAATCGTCCAGACGCCAGCGCGGCTGGGTGGAATTCACACTCATTACGATTGTCGTTGTAGTCGGTTTTATTGGAACAGTATTTGCCTTTCGTGCCTCGGGGTACGAGACGGTTTTTGTCCAGAAAACGGCCAGCATTGACACAGAGGTACAGGAAGATAGTACAATAGAGAAAGTGATTTATCGCATGCCTCCTATTTTTGCACCTTATCAGAGTGAAGTGGAGAGCATCACACCGTTTCTTGGGATGAAGGAACCTCTGCTTGAGACGCCATCCTGGATGAACGGAGTTAACGCCGGACGCAAACTGAATACCGTAGTCTGGTCATTGATTGTAGGTTTGATTCTGTACGGAATTGTACGATTAATCGTAAGAAGACCGCTCGGACAAGCTCTGCAGCCTATGCTGGACGGCATTGATGCTGATGATTTGGATGAAATCAGCTATCGTGCGATCGCCATCGGTTTCCCGATATTTACATTAGGGGCATTAATTTTTGCCATGATTTGGGCTCAGATTGCCTGGAGCCGTTTCTGGGGCTGGGACCCCAAAGAAGTGTGGGCACTGATTACATGGCTTTATTATAGTGTGTACCTGCATTTACGTTTATCCAGAGGATGGCAGGGCCGAAAATCTGCTTGGCTTGCCGTGCTCGGATTCCTGGTTGTCATGTTTACGCTGGTAGGTGTGAACTTGATCATTGCCGGACTGCATTCTTATGCAGGAGCCGACTAGGTTAGGCAGTTTCGCCGAAGTTTTGGAGAAAATCCATGAAACCATGCGTTGCCCCTGCGTTAAAAGTGGGCATTCAAATATTGTTCGCCAGATCGAACATAATAGAAGTGATTGGAGTTATTGCAAAGGGGCTGGAGTGGAATGGCAGAACATGAGAACCGGATACTGGTCGTGGACGATGAGGAACGAATCCGCAGACTGTTGAAAATGTATCTTGAAAAAGAAGGCTATGAAATTGATGAAGCGGAAGACGGCGAGACGGCATTGCGAAAAGCAACAGCTGGAGACTATGGCCTGATTTTGCTTGATGTCATGCTGCCTGGCATGGACGGTGTAGAAGTGTGCACTCGTCTGCGCCAGGTGAAATCAACCCCGGTATTGATGCTGACTGCAAAAGGTGAAGAAATTAACCGTGTTCAGGGGTTTGAAGTAGGGGCAGATGACTATGTGGTGAAGCCTTTCAGTCCACGTGAAGTGATCTACCGGGTGAAGGCAATCCTGCGTCGTTCTTCTGCAACTGCATATCTGTCCAAAGAAAGCAATTCAAGCAATAATATCGTATTCCCTCACCTGGTTATTGAGCATGACGCTCACCGGGTAACTGCGGGCGGGGAAGAGATAAGTCTTACACCAAAAGAATACGAGTTATTACATTACCTGGCGACCTCTCCAGACAAAGTGTTCTCCAGAGAGGAATTGCTCAAGGATGTATGGAACTACGAGTTTTTCGGTGATCTCCGCACCGTGGATACGCACGTCAAGCGTCTTCGTGAAAAGTTGAACAAGGTGTCGCCTGAATCGGCGGCTATGATTACGACAGTGTGGGGTGTGGGTTATAAACTGGAAGTACCGAAATAGCTTTAATTTCTGGAGATCACTGGTCGGGAAGTTATGGATTACGATTATATGTCTCGTGGGCTGTGTGCTCATCGCGCTGGGTCTTTTTTTGCTACCGTATATTGATACCAATTTTGCGGAGTCGGAATCCAGGGACATCAAGCGTCTGTTCACATATGTCTGTATCATCGGGTTTAGTTTGACGACATTCTTCGCCCTCTTTCTGTTCACGAAGATCACTCAGCCGATGCAGCAGTTGATTCAGGCAGCCAATGCGATCCGCAAAGGAAACTATGGGACAAGGCTCTCTCTGGTGACTAGTGACGAGATTGGAGAACTGGCTAACACATTTAACCACATGGCTGCACAACTGGAGGACAACATTCGGAACCTGAACCATGAGAAGGAACACTTGGCAAGCGTGCTTCGAAGCATGACCGATGCCGTGGTTACCTTTGATGGTGAAGGTAAGGTCATTCTGACGAATCCTCCAGGGGAGAAGATCATGCAGGCTTGGTGTGACCTCGATTGGGCCCAGGACGAAGAGGGGCAGGAAGTAAATAAGGGGGATGTGTATTCCCGGGATGTTCCTGAACCGCTGGTTCCTTTGTTTAAACTGGTTATGGAGCATGGCGGCGATCAGAGCTCGAATGTACATGTACAGCAGGGAGTATGGTCTGTGCAGATGACGCCGCTATATGCGGATAGCGTGGTTCGAGGTGCGGTTGCCGTTCTGCGTGATGTGACTGAAGAGGTTCGTCTGGAAAAAATGCGTCGTGATTTCGTTGCCAATGTATCTCATGAAATACGTACGCCATTATCCATGATGCAAGGTTACAGTGAAGCTCTTCTGGATGGCATGGCAGCCTCTCCCGAGGAAAGTGAAGAATTGATTCAGGTCATTCATGATGAGTCACTCCGTATGGGCAGATTGGTCAAGGATCTCCTGGATCTGGCTCGGATGGAAGCAGGGCATACGGACATGGCAATGAAGGAAGTCGATCTGGTGGAACTTCTGGAGCGGGTGTATCGGAAATTTTCCGTACGCTCCAAAGAACAGGATATCCGGCTTCATTTTGAATGTAATCAGCCTACCATTATGCTTCAGCAGGCTGATGAGGATCGTCTTGAGCAGGTATTTACCAATCTGCTTGATAATGCATTTCGTCATACACCTCCCGACAAAAATGTCATTATTGCGGCCACATTGGCTGGAGATCATCGCACGTCCATTGCTAAAGTGTCGATTAAGGATGAGGGTGCCGGTATACCTACCTCCGATCTGCCATTTATCTTTGAAAGATTTTACAAAGCGGATAAGGCGCGGGTTCGTGGAGAAAGTGTGGGGACTGGACTGGGTCTGGCGATCGTGAAAAATATCGTTGATGCACATCATGGTATCATTCATGTAAACAGCACACTTGGGGAAGGTACAGAGTTTATATTACAATTTCCGGTGAATTCCCCGAAATAGCCTGATATCATACAAAAAATTGCAGAAACACCCTCCTCAGGAGGGTGTTTTTTTGTTGAAGTGTACCGTTTAATCTTGTTCAACGTGGAACATATAAAATAAGAAGTTATTTCACAAAACAATTATAGTGTCCAAGATAATTTTCCCTCCAATGTGACATAAGCTTGAAAAACAAGGCAGTCAAGGGAGGATTGGATAACGCATGTCCGATAGGCGTAAACGGGTAAATATCAAAGCATTTCTGGAAGGTAGATCGTTCAGGGCGGGATCACCCTTCATTCCTATAACAACAGGTGAGCAGGAGCAGTTTGAAACATTACTTCAATCCTTGGCTATCACGATCCCCACTGCAGTTAGTCAGCCTACAGCTGCTAACATACTTGCATTGCAATCGGGATTAAGGAATGTACTTACTTTTGTTAACGAGTCAGGTTTTCGTGCTGGCGTTAAGGCCGAACTTCAAGCCGTATTAGAATTAACCATTGCATCCTCCGAGGTTGTACCTGTTGCGTTAGTCAACTTGTCTGGCAACTTGCAGAATCTGCTGGATGATCTGTTGAGCGTGACTTTATTGCTCGAGGTGCCCCCGCCAGAAAAAGATAAACTGGTAGGATTAATTCGAAACACGTCCATATCTCTTAGCCGTGCAACGATAGGGATTGGTTCGTCCGGGATAACTGGACCTGCTGGTCCACCGGGAGTCCCTGGAGTACCAGGCGTGCCCGGAGTGCCTGGAGTGCAGGGACCGGCAGGGCCTTCAGGAGAGGTTGGCTTGGCGGGTCCAGCA
>Ga0209463_1001956_pt1 | contig 11890 bp, 9 predicted proteins | sample AgamicMgSfrz_FD_187169 | JGI IMG/M metagenome (GOLD analysis project Ga0209463, IMG submission 187169) | Agave microbial communities from Guanajuato, Mexico - Mg.Sf.rz (SPAdes) (version 2) | ecosystem: Host-associated > Plants > Phyllosphere > Phylloplane/Leaf | place: Guanajuato, Mexico... | reverse complement strand
TTGGTAACAGTAAGAAGCCTCTTTCTTTTAAGAAGAAAGGAGCTAAAAGTGAAAGGATATTATATTTACTGTGCTTTTAGCATGATGATAGCTTTATATGTATATGATAATCATTCCGCTGTAAGCCTATTTTTGCTAATCGTGCTTTTCATTTTTCAATGGCTACAATGTCCGAGGAAAGTGGTTATTGCTTCTGCACTGTTGAGTGTTTTGTGCGTCTACCTATTAGCTGAGACAAATAAGCATAACAAAACGATTCTTTTAGCTGAATCTTCTTCTTTTACAGGCGAAATTTCATCTGTGCCGCATAGTGACGGCGACAAGCTTACTTTTAAGTTTACGGTTCAAAATGAAGAGGTCATGGCTTTTTATAAACTAAAAACGTTGGAAGAGAAACAGCAGCTCGAAAAGCTAACGATTCATCAAGTTTGTCAACTAGCGGGGCAATTAACTTCTCCTTCACCTGCTCGCAACCTTCATTCATTTGATTATCAGCAATATTTGTACCATCAGTCTATTCATTGGCAGCTTAACGTCAAGAGACTTGATTTGGTAAAATGCCAGCTCCCCACTTTAACTCCACTTACGTACCTTACCTTTATTCGCCAAAAAGGAATTAATTATATTCAACAAACTATGTCGGATCCAGGCGCTGGGTTTATGCAGGCACTAATTTACGGCGAGCGCACTGGCATCGAAGAAGAGAGTATCAAGCGCTATCAGCAATTTGGTTTAATACACTTGCTTGCCATATCAGGTCTTCATGTTGGACTGCTGACAGCGATGTGTTTTTATTTGCTCATTCGGATTGGAATGACGCGCGAGCGAGCCATTACGCTTTTACTTTTGCTTCTTCCTGTATACATGGTTTTGGCCGGTGGCAGCGCTTCAGTTGTCCGAGCTGTTTTTATGAGTATGCTGATGCTTATATCGATAAAAATACAAAGAAAAATTCTTTTGGTTGATAGCATCAGCCTTGCTTTTATAGCCATGCTGCTTTTTAAGCCGTACTATTTATTTGATGTAGGATTTCAGCTTTCTTTTGCCGTTAGTTTTGCATTGATTTTATCGAGTCAGACGATTTTACCTCGTTTTCATTCTTCTTTCAGCCAGCTCATGGTTGTTTCAGCGATTGCACAAGTCAGTTCACTTCCTTTATTGTTGTACTATTTTTATGGAGTATCTCTCCTCAGTTTGCCATTAAATATGGTTTTTGTACCGCTGTTTTCTCTTGTTATATTACCTCTTTGTTTGCTCATTCTTTTTGTTCGTATCCTCTTGCCGGGAGTGAGTGAACTGCTGGAGCAAATTCTTCATGTTCTTTTACTTTTTTGTGAAAAATTGCTTGGCTTTTTTGAGTGGATTCCCGCTGATTTTGTAACGGGAAAACCCCACATTGTGCTGTTTTTGGGCATGTACTTATGCATTTATGCGGTATTTGTGGCGGTCGAAGAAGGAGAATTTTTCGTTCGCTATATGTTTCTTCTCGTGGCATTGTTAGCCGCACAATGTATGTATCCTTATTTGAATCCAAAAGGAACGGTCACAATGGTCGATGTAGGACAAGGAGACTGCTTTATCATTGAGCTTCCTTATCGAAAAGGTGTGTATATGATCGATACCGGAGGAACCGTTTCATTTCCAAAAGAACCATGGCAAAAACGTCGTTCTTCTTTTGACGTGGGAGAAGATGTACTTGTTCCCTTTTTGCATTCAAAAGGAATAACAAGGGTAGATAAAATGATTATTACACACGGCGATTATGATCATGCAGGGGCGGCACAGCATTTATTTTCACAAGTGGCTGTCGGAGAGCTGGTGCTTGGGAAAAAAGCTGAATTAAATGATGTAGAGACTGGCTTGGTGATCGCTGCTCAAAAACAAAGCGTGCCTGTTCAAATTGTTCAACAAGGAGATAGCTGGCAAGAAGGAGGTGTGTTATTTCAGATTATTTCTCCGACAGGTTTCGAAGAAACGAGCAACAACCGCTCAATTGTAATAGACGCTAAGTTAGGAAATTTAAGATGGCTATTTACCGGAGATTTAGAAAAGGAAGGAGAACAAAGAATATTGAAAGACTTTCCAAACCTTAAAGCAGATGTATTAAAAGTTGGGCATCATGGCAGTAAAACCTCAACTTCAGAAGAGTTTGTTCAACATTTAAATCCTAAAGTAGCGCTTGTTTCAGCGGGACAAAAAAATCGTTATGGTCATCCTCATCAAGAAATATTAGAGCTTCTGAAAAGCTACGGAGTGTATATTTATCGAACGGATGAAGATGGTGGGGTAATGTATGAATTTACAAAAAAGTCAGGAACGTTTTCGCAGCAACTTCCATAGTCTATAGTAAGAAAAACGAACTGAAAAAGACTGCTAAGAAGCAGCCTTGAAGCAATTTTACGAACCCAAGTAGTGAATCACAGTTGCAATAACAAATAAGGCAGTGAAAAAGCCAAATGAAACACCAAATCCTACGGCAGAATCGACAGCGTCGTTGCGTTTACTTTGGACACTTTCTTCAAATTGGTTCATTAACACCCCTCCTGTTTACAGTATAATCTAACTTTTTTTAAAAATCTAGACAATTTAAAAGCGTTTTCACAAACTGACAACAGTTAACAACTATACTTTATGAGCATGAGGAGAAAATAGAGATAAGGGTTTAATCATTAACAAATAAGTAACCTAGGGCTTATATTGTTAATGTTTATCATAAACTGAGGAATTGTCGTTTTAAGGCAATTCCTTTTGTATTGTTGCCAAAAACTCATAACACCTTTACGATAGAAATTGTATTTTGTTTATCAGTAACTATACATAATCAATATAGATGAATAAAAAAGAGGAGCGTATATACGTTGGCAGTTGATAGCTTAAAAAGTATTACCAAAAATAATATAGCCCCCGTTTATTTAATACACGGGGTCAATGCATTTATGAGTAAAAAGATTAGAGATAAAATCGTCGACTATACGTTAAATGAAGAAGATAAAGAATTTAACTTGTCACTATACGATTTAGAAGAAACATCGATTGATCAAGTTCTAGAAGATGCTGAAACGCTTCCTTTTTTAGGAGACAAGCGTGTAGTGGTTGCGAAAAATGCAGCATTTTTAACGGCTGAAAAATCGAAAGATAAAGTCGAGCATGATCTGGCAAAACTGCAGCAATATGTGGAGCAGCCCCCGTCTTTTTCAACGTTAATTCTACTAGCCCCTTATGAAAAGCTGGATGAAAGAAAAAAAATAACAAAATTATTAAAAAAACAAGCAGCTTACATTGAAGCGAACGAATTTGGTGAAAAAGAAATGAAGCAGTGGATTCATAATTTACTTTCAAAAGATGGAGTGAATATGGATGAAGATGCTGTGACGCTGCTTATTCAGCTTGTGGGTCTTAATGTAACGCTTGTGACAAATGAAATTGAAAAAATGGTATTATACGTTGGACAAGACGGAGTCATTACAAAAGAAGTTGTGCTTAAGCTTGTGGCAAAAACGCTTGAACAAAATGTATTTACGCTTATTGACGCTGTTATTCAGCGAAAGGTTTCTACTGCTTTAAATATGTATCAGGATTTACTGCGTAATAACGAAGAGCCTATTAAAATTTTATCTTTGTTAGCGACGCAGTTTCGTTTGATTTATCATACGAAGCAGCTGTCTAGTCAAGGGTACGGTCAGCAGCAAATTGCTCAAACGATTAAGGTTCATCCGTTTCGTGTGAAAATTGCTTTGCAGCAGAGCAGAAGTTTTGAGGAACAGCAGCTTAAAGAAATTTTAAAGGATTTAGCAGAGGCAGATTATGAAATGAAGACGGGGAAAATGGATAAAGCGCTTATTTTACAGCTGTTTTTATTAAAAAGAGCGCAATAAAAAAACGATCCTAATGGGATCGTTTTTGTCTCAATTATGCAGATAAACCGTTAAGTTTTACTGCTAAGCGAGATTTTTGACGAGCTGCAGCATTTTTGTGGATAAGACCAGATTGTGCAGCTTTGTCTAATTTTTTAGAAGCAACAGCAAATGCTGCTTTTGCGTTATCTACATCGTTGTTTTCAACTAAAGCTTCAAAGTTTTTGATTGCAGTACGCATAGCTGATTTAGCTTGAATGTTATGAGCACGGCGAGCTTCAGTAGTTTTTACACGTTTGATAGCTGATTTAATGTTTGGCATCCGTTTCACCTCCCGAAATGATAACAATCGAGATTATATAGAACTCGACATTCTTCACAATAAGAACAAAAGATATTTTATCAAACACAAGGACAGAATGCAATAGCCTTGACAAGGAATTTTATATGACAGAGCTCTCTTTAAAAGCTTGTAGCTGATATTGCGCCCTTCCTTCCACTTTTCATTTCTTAAATGCATGAATCTGCCAGTCCTCGGTGACAATAATTTCAACAAAGATTGTCTAGGAGGTTAAGAAATGGAAAAAGAACTTGATTTAAGTCAATATAGCGTGCGCACGGATTTAGCCGTCGAAGCAAAAGACATAGCGTTAGAAAATCAGCCTAAACCGAATAATCAGTCAGAAATCAAAGGCGTAATTGTAAAAGAAAAAGAAGAACAAGGTGTCAAAATTTCAATGGTAGAAATTACGGAAGAAGGCGCAGAAGCAATCGGTAAGAAAAAAGGCCGATATGTAACCCTTGAATCGGTAGGCATTCGCGAGCAGGATACTGAAAAGCAAGAGGCCATGGAAGAAGTATTTGCTAAAGAGCTGAATTTTTTTATTAAAAGCCTCAACATTCCAGATGATGCTAGCTGTCTTGTAGTGGGTCTTGGAAACTTAAGTGTTACACCAGATGCGCTTGGACCAAAGGCAGTAGATAATTTGTTGATTACAAGACATTTGTTTGAGCTACAGCCTGAAAGCGTGCAAGATGGCTTTAGACCCGTTAGCGCCATTGTTCCGGGAGTAATGGGAATGACGGGTATTGAGACAAGTGATATTATCTTTGGCGTTGTAAAGAAAGTGAATCCAGATTTTATCATTGCAATCGACGCGCTGGCCGCTCGTTCGATTGAACGGGTAAATGCTACCATTCAAATTTCAGATTCAGGTATTCATCCGGGGTCTGGGGTTGGAAATAAGCGCAAAGAAATCAGTTATGAAACACTTGGCATTCCAGTTATTGCAATAGGTATTCCAACGGTAGTGGATGCTGTTTCCATTACAAGCGATACAATTGACTTTATCTTAAAACATTTTGGCCGAGAAATGAAAGAGCAGGGAAAGCCGTCTAAGTCGCTGCTTCCGTCCGGTATGACGTTTGGAGAAAAAAAGAAGCTCACGGAGGATGATTTACCCAATGAAGAGCAGCGTCAAACGTATCTCGGTATGATTGGCACCCTTCCCGATGAAGAAAAAAGACGTCTTATTCATGAAGTGCTTGCACCTTTAGGCCATAATTTGATGGTTACGCCAAAAGAAGTGGATATGTTTATTGAAGATATGGCTAATGTAGTTGCAGGAGGACTTAACGCTGCTTTGCATCATGAAGTGGATCAAGAGAACTTTGGGGCATATACTCATTAATACGCTTTTAGATGAATGAGTTCTTCAAAATATAGTCATAATGGTTAGTACTACAGAAGATAAAGAAGTAAGGGGCCTAATAATATGATTAAATTTACTTTAAAATCAGTAGTGCTAACCATTTTTTTACTGTGCATTGTATTTTTAGGGATGCAGACGGCTCAGCAAGGGTTGATTAAAATGAAGGGATATAATGATCCTTCGATTGAACATGTTATTAATGTTTCTAAAACGTCAGATGGTCAGGTGGAAGCTGCTGTTTTAGGTTCAAAAAAAGTCGTGAATATTGATGAAAAACAGCAGTTTCTAGAAAAACGAAAGGCTTTTAACTTTTTCTCCTCGCTAGGTCAAAGTTTAGCGGAAGGCGTAAAAAGTACAATAGGAAAAGCTTTTAAGGCTATCCATCATCTTCTTAATTAAAAGCAGAATCTCTTTCTGCTTTTTTGTATGGAAAAATCCCCAATGGAATGCTTATTGAATGTTGACGAATGTGTTGTTATAATTTAATTTAGTGTATTTTGCCGATTTTCAGTAGGAGTGAAAAAAATATGGATAGAGAAGCAAGATTGAAACGACAATCGAAAATCAGAAACTTTTCGATTATTGCTCATATAGACCACGGTAAGTCAACATTAGCAGACCGTATTTTAGAAAAAACAAATGCGTTAACACAGCGAGAAATGAAAGCTCAGCTTTTAGATTCGATGGATTTGGAACGTGAACGTGGAATTACCATTAAATTAAATGCTGTGCAGCTTCAATACAAAGCAAAAGATGGAGAAGAGTATACTTTTCATCTAATTGATACACCGGGACACGTCGATTTTACATATGAAGTGTCGCGAAGTTTAGCCGCGTGTGAAGGTGCAATTCTAGTAGTAGATGCAGCTCAAGGTATTGAAGCTCAAACACTAGCAAACGTATATTTAGCGCTTGATAACAACCTTGAAATTTTACCTGTCATTAATAAGATTGACCTGCCGAGTGCAGAGCCAGAGCGAGTGCGTCAAGAAGTTGAAGACGTAATTGGATTAGATGCGTCGGAAGCTGTATTAGCTTCAGCTAAAGCAGGAATTGGAATCGAAGAAATTTTAGAACAAATTGTTGAAAAAGTTCCTGCTCCTGAAGGGGATCCAGATGCACCGCTTCAAGCACTAATCTTTGATTCATTTTATGATGCATACCGAGGTGTAGTTGCATCTATTCGTATCGTACAGGGACGAGTAAAAGTAGGCGACAAAATTAAAATGATGGCAACAGGAAAAGAGTTTGAGGTAACGGAGCTAGGTGTGTTAACGCCAAAAGCCGTTGCTAAAGATGAACTTTCTGTTGGCGACGTAGGATTTTTAACAGCAGCTATTAAAAACGTTGGAGATACGCGAGTAGGGGACACGATTACTCTTGCTAAAAACGGAGCAAGTGAACCTCTTCCTGGTTATCGTCGTCTGAATCCAATGGTATACTGCGGACTGTATCCGATTGATACCGCGAAGTATAACGATCTTCGTGAAGCACTAGAAAAGCTAGAGCTAAATGACTCTGCACTTCAGTTTGAACCAGAGACGTCTCAGGCCTTAGGATTTGGTTTCCGATGTGGATTCTTAGGGTTGCTTCACATGGAAATTATCCAAGAGCGTATTGAGCGCGAATTTAAAATTGATTTAATTACAACAGCTCCAAGCGTTATTTATGACGTGTATTTAACAGACGAGACTCATCTGTCTGTAGATAACCCGTCTAATATGCCGGACCCACAAAAGATTGAACGCGTGGAAGAACCGTATGTGAAGGCAACGATGATGGTACCAAACGATTATGTTGGTGCTGTGATGGAGCTTTGTCAGAAGAAGCGAGGCAACTTTATTGATATGCAGTACTTGGATGCTAATCGCGTGAGTATTGTATATGAAATTCCACTAGCTGAAATTGTATATGATTTCTTTGATCAATTAAAATCAAATACAAAAGGCTATGCTTCGTTTGATTACGAGCTTATTGGATATCAGCCTTCGAAGCTTGTGAAGATGGATATTCTCTTAAACGGCGAAACGGTCGATGCACTGTCCTTTATCGTACACAGAGATTCGGCGTACGATCGTGGTAAAGTCATTGTAGAAAAGCTTAAAGAGCTTATTCCACGTCAACAGTTCGAAGTGCCTATTCAAGCGGCAATCGGTCAAAAAATCGTCGCGCGTTCAACAATTAAAGCCATTCGTAAAAACGTTTTAGCAAAATGTTACGGAGGAGATATCTCTCGTAAACGTAAACTTCTTGAAAAACAAAAAGAAGGTAAAAAACGTATGAAGCAGGTCGGTTCTGTTGAAGTACCGCAGGAAGCATTCATGGCTGTGCTTCGCATGGACGAAGATTAATAGCTGAAATTCTATTATTTAACATGTCAAATTAGTTTTGAAAATCAAGCTAATCTGATACGATAGTAAAGAGTTTTGAGCGCTGTAAATAAGTGTGAACGAACATAGATAAAAATACCGCAGAGAGACTCTGCGGTATTTTTATCATTTATAAATGTGATTGAGGTGGAAGTCCATGGTGAAGGCAGCATATCTGCATATCCCGTTTTGTCATCATATTTGTCACTATTGTGACTTTAATAAAGTGTTTTTCAAAAATCAGCCCGTTATGCCGTATTTGGAAAGCATGCGAGAAGAAATGAAACAAACAGTTGAACATTATCCAACGACCAATTTAAACACGATATTCGTTGGAGGTGGAACGCCCACAGCCTTAGATGAACAGCAGCTGGAGTATTTTTTAGAATCCATTCGTATGTATCTCCCTTATGACGAAAAAGGTGAGTTTACATTTGAAGCGAATCCGAATGAATTGACAAAAGAAAAGCTTCAGCTTCTCCATGATTATGGTGTGAATCGTTTAAGCATTGGTGTACAAACGTTTAATGAAAGATTATTGGAGAAAATTGGACGTGTGCATTCAAATAGACAGGTATTTGATTGTGTTGAGCAAGCGAGAAAGATTGGAATGTCGAATATAAGCTTAGACTTAATTTATAGCCTGCCGGAACAAACGGTAGCTGATTTCTCTTCTACGCTTCAAACCGCTTTTTCATTAGAGGTAGAGCATATGTCTGCCTATTCGTTGATTATTGAACCTAAAACGGTATTTTATAATTTAATGAATAAAGGAAAGCTGCCGCTGCCTGCTCAAGAAGAAGAAGCAGCTATGTATGAGCTGCTTATGAAAGAAATGGACAAACAAGGTTTTCATCAATACGAAATCAGTAATTTCGCAAAGCCAGGCTACGAGAGTATTCATAATTTAACATATTGGAACAACGACGATTATTACGGAATTGGCGCAGGCGCACATAGCTATATAGACGGAATAAGACGAGCAAATATTGGACCATTAAAAAAGTACATTGATTCGGTCGAGCAAAACGGAAATGCATATCTCAATGAAGTGAGCGTGACCGAGGCTGAAAAAATGGAAGAAGAAATGTTTTTGGGCCTTCGTAAAACGAAAGGAGTCTCAAAAGAGGAGTTTAAGAAAAAATTCAATCGAGAATTAAAAGATGTATTTGGAGAACCTATTCAAGAATACAAAGAGAAAGGACTTTTGGGTGAAGACAATAGCTCAGTCTTTTTAACACACAATGGTCGATTTTTGGGGAATGAAGTTTTTCAAGCCTTTATTGGGATAATCTAATATCAAATCGTTGACATCGCTATAGTGATTTGGTAATTTATTATTAGATTTAGCACTCAGAGTTTTAGAGTGCTAACAGAGGTGATGAAGCGTGCTTACTGATCGACAGTTATTAATTTTACAAGTCATTATTGATGATTTCATTCGATCTGCGCAGCCGGTAGGCTCTCGAACATTATCTAAGAAAGAAGAGTTTAATTTTAGTTCGGCTACGATTCGTAATGAGATGTCAGACCTAGAAGAACTTGGATTTATTGAAAAAACTCATACTTCTTCAGGGCGCGTTCCGTCTGAGAAAGGTTATCGTTATTATGTTGATCATCTAGTGTCCCCGCAGCACTTGAAAGCAAGCGACGTTTCCACGGTGCGTTCGGTATTCGCTGAACGCATTGTAGAACTGGAGCAGCTCGTTCAAAAGTCAGCGCAAATTTTATCTGATTTAACGAGTTTAACGTCTATTGTGCTAGGACCAAAAGCGGTCAGCCATAAGTTAAAACAGCTGCAGATTTTACCTTTAACGGCTCAGTCAGCTGTTGCCATTATTGTGACCGATACAGGACACGTTGAAAGTCGGACGATTACGCTGCCGAGCAGTATTCAACCTTCCGATATTGAAAAAATGGTTAACATTTTAAACGAAAAGCTCATCGGCGTTCGCATTACTGATTTACATGATAAAATGTACAAAGAAGTAGCGACGCTCTTAAAAAGCCACATTCAAGGGTATGAGCAGACGATGGATATACTCAATGATGCATTAAAGCTCAACATGAATGGCAAATTAGTAGTTGGCGGCAAAACGAATATGTTTGCTCAGCCGGAATTTCATGATCTTAATAAAATTCGCGGGCTGTTTAACATTATTGAACATGAACAGCAGTTTTATAAGCTGTTAAGCCCAAATGAGGCTGGCATACATGTGAAAATTGGTCATGAAAATAAATTGAATGAAATGGTAGGGTGCAGCTTAATTACAGCTAGTTATTCCTTTGGTCACGAACAGCTTGGCACAATTGCTATACTGGGACCGACCCGCATGGAATATGCGCGTGTGATTAGTTTGCTTACACTGCTGTCATCAGATATGTCTCAAGTATTAACAAACTTGTATAAAGAATAAAGGAATCGGGTGGAATATATTACTTCCATCCTTTCCCTGTGATAAAATAAAAAACGTTGTTTAAAATGTGAAAATGTGTGTAAACATTTAAGGGAGGTGAATGAATTGTCAAACGAAAAGCAAGTAGAAGAACAAAACGAAGAAGTGGTTGAAGAAGTTCAAACAGACGCTGCTGAAGCAACTGAAGCTGAAGTGTCTGAGGAAGTAAACCCTCTTCAACAAGAAAATGATCAATTAAAGCAACAGCTTGAAGAAGAAGAGAATCGCTACTTACGTCTACAAGCTGATTTCGATAATTTCCGTCGTCGTTCACGTCTCGATGCAGAAGCTGCTCAAAAATACCGTGCTCAATCATTGGTTGCGGATATTTTACCAGCACTTGATAACTTTGAACGTGCATTACAAGTTAACACAGCGGACGAACAAACCAAATCTGTGCTACAAGGTGTAGAAATGGTATACCGTCAATTGGTAGAGGCACTTCAAAAAGAAGGTGTTGAAGCAATTGAGTCAGTTGGGAAAACATTTGATCCATACGAGCATCAGGCAGTGATGCAAGTAGAAGACGATGAATACGAACCGAACACGGTAGTAGAAGAGCTTCAAAAAGGTTACAAATTAAAAGATAAAATCATCCGCCCTGCGATGGTTAAAGTGAATCAATAACACTACATATTATGAAGGAGGTCATTGTCAATGAGTAAGATCATTGGTATCGATTTAGGTACAACTAACTCTTGTGTCGCTGTATTAGAAGGCGGCGAACCAAAAGTAATTCCAAATCCAGAAGGAAACCGTACAACGCCATCAGTTGTGGCATTCAAAAACGGTGAGCGTCAAGTTGGGGAAGTAGCGAAACGTCAAGCTATTACAAACCCTAACACAATTATTTCAGTTAAACGTCATATGGGTACAGACCATAAGGTGGAAGCTGAAGGCAAGCAATACACGCCTCAAGAAATGTCAGCTATCATTCTTCAACATTTAAAAGGTTATGCTGAAGAGTATTTAGGTGAGCCTGTAACAAAAGCTGTTATCACAGTTCCTGCTTACTTTAATGATGCTGAGCGTCAAGCAACAAAAGATGCTGGTAAAATTGCTGGTTTAGAAGTAGAGCGTATTATTAACGAGCCTACTGCAGCAGCACTTGCATACGGATTAGAAAAAACAGATGAAGATCAAACAGTTTTAGTTTATGACCTTGGTGGCGGTACGTTTGACGTATCTATTCTAGAACTTGGCGACGGCGTATTTGAAGTTCGCGCAACTGCAGGTGACAACCGCCTTGGTGGTGACGACTTTGACCAAGTAATCATCGACTATTTAGTAGCTGAATTCAAAAAAGAAAACGGCGTTGATTTAAGCAAAGATAAAATGGCGCTTCAACGTTTAAAAGATGCGGCTGAAAAAGCGAAAAAAGATTTATCAGGCGTAACATCTACACAAATTTCTTTACCATTTATCACTGCTGGAGAAGCTGGTCCTCTTCACTTAGAGGTATCTTTATCACGTGCTAAATTTGACGAGTTATCAGCAGG
>Ga0209463_1001955_pt1 | contig 11894 bp, 9 predicted proteins | sample AgamicMgSfrz_FD_187169 | JGI IMG/M metagenome (GOLD analysis project Ga0209463, IMG submission 187169) | Agave microbial communities from Guanajuato, Mexico - Mg.Sf.rz (SPAdes) (version 2) | ecosystem: Host-associated > Plants > Phyllosphere > Phylloplane/Leaf | place: Guanajuato, Mexico... | reverse complement strand
TCAGGTAAAAGTGAGCACGACGCTCAACATTACGTATGAAATGAAATAAAGCTAAATTTAACATAGGAAGAGGCCTTGTCCATCGGACAAGGCCCTTTTTTTGTTATAAAGGGGAGCTTTGATGAAGTTAGGCATCAACATACTCGCTTCAACATGAATAATGACTCTAATTTGATGTCTTTTTTGTATATTTGTTCGTGACAAAACCTTTACCAAATGGATTGGGATTGAACAACATTGTAACTGGTGCTGTAAACCTTTCCTGAATTGGGTTAATTATAATAGAGAGGTGAGCGTATGAGATATGCGATCAGGATACATACGCAATGAACCCTAGGCAAATTCGAGAGGAGTCTTATATATGACATCATGGAAAAAGTGGACAAGTGCATTACTCGCGGCAGGAATCATTGTAGGTAGTGGGGCGGTATGGCAGGATAACTCCGTGCAAGCAGCTTCGGTTAGTTCCAAAGTTACGGCATCAACAGATGTTACATTGAAGTCTGCAGGCAAAACGTTGACACAAAAAGGACTTCTGCAGGGCGGATCCACTTGGGTATCCCTCACCGCTGTTAAGGATGTGGCCGGTGGTACATTAACATATAACGCAAAAACTAAAGAATACGCACTGACTGCAGCGAACAACACGATGAGAATCAGTCTGGCTGATGGCGAGCCGACGCTGAGAGTAAATAATTATTATCCTAATGTTGAAGCGAAGCTGATCAAGGGACGCCTGTACATTCCTTTTTCTGCGATGAGAGATTATTTGGGTGTTCAAGGCAGCTGGGATGGTAAAACAAAAACACTTTCACTCAGCAAAGTAAAACAAAACAGCGTGAAGGTTCAATCGGCAACCGTTAAAGTCAGCATCAAAAATGCTGAAGTGGATATTCAATATCCGCAGGTAAGTGGACTTGCTAGCGATGAAGCTGAGGCAGCGATCAACAAAGTGTTGAAAAACGAAGTAGACACATTCGTAGCTGATTTCAAGAAGCAGACTGCAGAATATGGATCCGCAACCGCAGAACGCCCGTATGCATTTGAGAGCACCTATGTGGTGACGTATAACGAAAATGGCGTGCTGGGACTGGTTACTCAGCGTTATGAGGACTATGCCGGTGCCCACGGAATGACTACACGAACAGGCCACACCTTTGCGCTGGATACAGGTAAAGAGCTAAGTCTGGATGATGTGCTGCAAAATAACAAGACCATGCGTGAGACGCTTGGCAAAAAAGTCGGTGAACAGCTCAAGGCTCGAGGTGGTTACCTGGACGGCTACAAAGGTTTGAACAAGGATCAGGACTTCTATGTAACGCCAACAGGCGTCGTTGTGTTCTTCCAACTGTATGAGTACACTGCATATGCAGAAGGTTTCCCTGAATTCTCGTTTACGTACAAGGAGCTTCTTCCTAAAGGGACACAGCCTTTCAGTGAAATCGCACCAGAGTAATCATTAAAATCATTCTTGATATAAAAAAAGCGCCCCTCGTCATGTTCATGACAAGGGGCGCTTTCTTCGTAGTATGAGCAGGTCAATCCGAGTGGCCTGCTCATATCTTCAATATGGTACCTTGGCTTAAACGCCTTGGGAGCCAACGTTTTCGATGACTTTATCAATGATACCGTAATCTGCAGCTTCAGCAGCGCTCATGAAGTAGTCACGGTCTGTATCTTTTTCGATACGCTCCAGTGGTTGACCTGTGCGCTCAGCAATGATGCGGTTCAAGGTATCACGCATTTTCAGAATGCGGCGGGCACGGATTTCGATATCCGAAGCCTGACCTTGTGCGCCGCCCAGCGGCTGGTGAATCATGATCTCACTGTTAGGCAGTGCAAAACGTTTGCCTTTTGCACCTGCATTGAGCAAGAATGCGCCCATGGAAGCAGCCATACCTACACAGATGGTAGATACATCAGGTTTGATAAATTGCATTGTATCGTAAATGGCCATACCGGCTGTAATCGATCCGCCTGGGCTGTTGATGTATAGATGAATGTCTTTCTCCGGATCTTCCGCAGCGAGGAACAACATCTGTGCCATGATGGCATTCGCAACAACGTCATTTACATCGCTGCCTAGAAAGATAATGCGATCCTTCAGCAATCTGGAATAGATGTCATAGGCGCGCTCACCGCGGTTGCTCTGTTCAACGACCATAGGAATATAACTCACGTGAAAAACCTCCTCGGAAATGTTCATGGAATAGTGTATCTATTTAAACTGTTACCGTATTACCCACATCATAAACAATTTCAAACAAAAAGTCAAAGAAAGTCAAACTAACTTTGAAAAAAAAGAAACCTTTACGGTTTCGTTGGTTAAAAGGGTTATGAGCTGCTAATTAAGAATGGCGCGCCCGCCAAGAATCGAACTTGGATCTCAGGCTTCGGAGGCCTACGTCATATCCATTGGACCACGGGCGCACATTGATGTGACAGCAATAATGATTATAGCTCATGAGATGCTGAATTGCAAGAGGATGATCATGCTTATGGTTTGGATTGGCCTGAATATGATCATGATGATGAAGAATGGATAAAGAAAGCATTTCAGTAAATGCTAAGAGAGGTTTTGGACATGCTGCACGAGGCGCGATCCTGGAGTCAATAGAAGCGATATATAGATGTGGATTTTGCTTTCCTTCTATATATGGTATGAATGAGTCTGCACTTTCCCATGGAAGTCGGAGATTGTGAAAATAAGCGCGTACAATGGCCCCAAAACACTGTGAAATAAGGCTTTTGAAACACTTGCATGTCGCGTCAGTTTTAGGTAGAATAGACGTGGGACTTAAAAAGTTAACCCGGGACATTTTAGGGCCATGAAAGAGAGCTTGGAACGAGAAGCTTGCGGGAGTGGAAAGCATGCGAACGATTTTAGAAGTGCAAAAGCAGCTTCTGCCTGATCTCATGGATGTCTTGAAGAAGAGGTATACGATTCTGCACCAGATCATGTTATCGGATGTGATCGGGAGGAGGACGTTAGCCAATTCCATGCAGATGACCGAGCGGGTTCTGAGGGCTGAGACCGATTTATTAAAGGCTCAGGGACTTATTGAAATTGACAGTGCAGGAATGAAGATCAGCGAGGCAGGGCATGATTTGCTGCAGCAGTTAGAGCCGGTAGCCAAAGAGCTGTTCGGATTATCCGAGCTGGAAGAACGCATCAAGCAAGCCTACGGTCTGCAAAAGGTAGTTGTCGTTCCCGGCGATTCGGACATTTCTCCATTTGCCAAACGGGAACTGGGTAAGGCCGGAGCGAAAGCTCTTGGTCAAGTGATGAATGATAACGATGTTGTTGCCGTTACAGGCGGATCAACAACGGCAGAAGTAGCAGAGCAGCTGACTCCGCCAACATCGCTGAAAGGTGTCTGGTTCGTGCCAGCACGCGGCGGATTGGGAGAGAGCCTTGAAATTCAGGCCAATACGATTGCATCGACGATGGCAAAACGGGTAGGAGCACAATATAAACTCCTGCATGTACCGGATTTGCTTAGCGATCATGCCTATGAATCATTAATTCAGGACCCTAGCGTCCAGGAGATTCTTCAGCTGATCAGACAGTCTCGAATCGTAATTCATGGAATCGGTGATGCCGTGGAGATGGCGCGAAGACGCAAGCTTGCAACGGAGATCATTGAAGAGCTTCAGGAGCAAGGAGCTGTATCTGAATCCTTCGGTTATTATTTTAACGATCAGGGTGAAGTGGTACATACCATGCTCACTCTGGGCATGCGACTTCAGGATATTGAACGGACCGATGTGGTCATCGGGATTGCGGGTGGCAAAAGCAAGGCGGCTGCCATACATTCTGTACTGCGATTCGGACAGGAAGATATTCTGATTATTGACGAGGCTGCTGCCGAAGTCATCGTTGCCGAAATGGAATAAAGATTTATTCACCACAATTCTTGTTGTCTTGACGGACTTCACCGTCTGTCTTGAATATATAAGCTTCATAAAAAAATTAAATCAAAACTTGGGAGGAACTTACTCATGATTAAAGTAGGTATTAACGGTTTTGGACGTATTGGTCGCTTGGCATTCCGCCGTATTCAAAATGTAGAGGGCATTGAAGTAGTAGCAATCAACGACTTGACTGACGCTAAAATGCTGGCTCATTTGCTCAAATATGATACAACTCAAGGTCGCTTCGATGGCGATGTTGAAGTACACGATGGCTTCTTCAAAGTGAACGGCAAAGAAGTTAAAGTACTGGCTAACCGTAACCCAGAAGAACTTCCTTGGGGCGACCTGGGTGTAGATATCGTTCTGGAATGTACTGGTTTCTTCACAACGAAAGAAGCAGCTGAGAAGCACCTTAAAGGCGGCGCTAAAAAAGTTGTTATCTCCGCACCAGCTACTGGCGACATGAAAACCATCGTTTACAACGTAAACCATGAAATCCTCGACGGTACTGAAACTGTAATCTCCGGCGCATCTTGCACAACAAACTGCCTGGCTCCTATGGCAAAAACACTGCAAGACAAATTCGGAATCGTTCAAGGTTTGATGACTACAATTCACGCTTACACTGGCGACCAAAACACGTTGGATGCTCCACACCCTAAAGGTGACTTCCGTCGTGCTCGCGCAGCAGCTGAAAACATCATCCCTAACACAACTGGTGCTGCTAAAGCAATCGGTTTGGTTATTCCTGAACTGCAAGGTAAACTTGACGGTGCAGCTCAACGTGTACCAGTAGCTACTGGTTCCCTGACTGAGCTCGTAACTGTTCTGGGTAAAAAAGTAACTGCTGAAGAAGTTAACGCAGTAATGAAAGAAGCTTCCGATCCACAAACTTTCGGATACACTGAAGACGAAATCGTATCTTCCGATATCCAAGGTATCACTTTCGGTTCCCTGTTTGATGCAACTCAAACTAAAGTTCTGACTGTGGGCGACCAACAACTGGTTAAAACTGTAGCTTGGTATGACAACGAAATGTCCTACACTGCTCAATTGGTTCGCACTTTGGAGCACTTTGCAAAAATGATCAAGTAATATCTGCAATAACATAGAGCGGAAACAGATGCTATTGTTTCCGCTCTTTATCTATCAACATTTTGCAAATTTCTCAAAAACACCAGGACTGACAGGGGATTTGGGCCCTTGATTGGTCCACCAAATACATGGGTGCGGAGGAAATACAGATGAACAAAAAAAGTGTACGCGATATCGAATTGACAGGAAAACGGGCTTTTGTCCGTGTAGATTTCAATGTGCCGCTCGAAGATGGTAAAATTACAGATGACAAACGTATTCGTGCAACGCTGCCAACGATCAACTATTTGATCGAAAAAGGCGCGAAAATCATTCTGGCGAGCCACATGGGTCGTCCAAATGGCGAAGTTGTGGAATCCATGCGTTTGACTCCAGCAGCTGAGCGTTTGTCCGAGCTGCTTGGTAAAAAAGTAGTGAAAGCTGACGATTCCATCGGTGAAACAGTTAAAGCACAAGTTGCTGAACTGAACAACGGTGACGTATTGTTGCTTGAAAACGTGCGTTTCCATGCAGGTGAAGAGAAAAACGATCCAGAACTGGCAAAACAATTTGCTGAACTGGCTGACGTATTCGTTAACGATGCTTTCGGAGCAGCTCACAGAGCACATGCTTCTACAGAAGGTATCGCTCACTTGCTGCCAGCGGTATCAGGTCTTTTGATGGAGAAAGAACTTGATGTGCTCGGCAAAGCTATCTCCAATCCTGAGCGTCCTTTCACGGCAATCATTGGTGGATCCAAAGTTAAGGACAAAATCGATGTCATCGACAACCTGCTCAACATTGCAGACAACGTAATCATCGGTGGAGGATTGTCCTATACATTCATGAAGGCTCAAGGCCACGAAGTAGGTCAATCCCTGTTGGATGAGTCTAAACTGGATGTTGCTCTGGGCTTCATCGAAAAAGCAAAAAAACTGGGTAAAAACTTCTATCTGCCAGTAGATATCGTCATTTCTGATGATTTCAGCGCTAATGCAAACACGAAAGTGGTTGAAGTTGGCGACATTCCTGCAGATTGGGAAGGTATCGACATCGGTCCTAAAACACGTGAGATCTATGCTGATGTTGTTAAAAACTCCAAACTTGTTGTATGGAACGGACCAATGGGCGTATTCGAAATCGAGCCATTCTCCCACGGTACTCGTGCAGTGGCGGAAGCTTGCGCAACAACAGATGCTTACACTGTAATTGGTGGCGGCGACTCTGCAGCAGCAGCTGAGAAGTTCAAACTGGCTGACAAAATGGACCACATCTCCACAGGTGGCGGTGCATCGCTGGAATTCATGGAAGGCAAAGTGCTTCCAGGCGTAGTTGCATTGAACGACAAGTAAGTTTTAAGCTATAGCATGAAGGAGTTGAAAACCATGAGAACACCGATTATCGCAGGTAACTGGAAAATGTTCAAAACGGTTTCCGAATCCAATGACTTCATTCAGGAAGTTAAAGGAAAAGCGGAAGTTGAAGGCGTAGAGACTGTAATCTGTGCACCGTTTACGAATCTGCCTACATTGGTAGAAGCTGTGAAAGGCACAAACATCAAAATTGGTGCTCAAAATCTTCACTTTGAAGACAACGGTGCATTCACTGGTGAAATCAGCGGCGTAATGCTGAAAGACCTGGGCGTGGATTATGTAATCATTGGTCACTCGGAGCGCCGTCAATATTTTGCGGAAACCGATGAAACTGTAAATAAAAAGTTGCATGCAGCATTCCGTCACGGATTGACTCCAATCTTCTGTCTTGGTGAAACGCTTGAAGAGCGCGAAGCGAACCAAACAAAAGACGTATGCAAAGTGCAAACAGAAGCTGCTTTTGCAGGTTTGTCTGCAGATCAAGCGGCACAAGTGGTTATCGCTTATGAACCAATCTGGGCGATTGGTACAGGTAAATCCTCCACATCCCAAGATGCGAATGAAGTTATTGCTTACATCCGCAGCCTGGTGAAGGATCTGTACGATGAGAAGGTTGCTGATGCAGTTCGTATCCAATACGGCGGCAGTGTTAAACCAGAGAACGTAACAGAATACCTCGGACAAAGCGACATCGACGGCGCGCTTGTTGGCGGTGCCAGCCTGCAGCCGGCTTCGTTCATCGCGCTTGTTGAGGGGGCGAAGTAATGACAGCTCCAAAACCTGTAGCACTGATCATCATGGATGGCTTCGGTCTTCGTAATACGGTAGAAGGCAACGCAGTAGCGCAAGCCAAAAAACCGAACTACGATCGCTTTATGAGCCAATTCCCACACACAACACTCACTGCTTGCGGTGAAGCTGTAGGTTTGCCAGAAGGGCAAATGGGGAACTCCGAGGTAGGTCACCTGAACATTGGTGCCGGCCGGATCGTATACCAGGATTTGACCCGTATCTCCAAATCGATTCGTGACGGAGAGTTCTTCGACAATGAAACACTTGTCAAAGCTGTACGCGAAGCGAAGCAAAACGGTAAAAAGCTTCACCTGTATGGATTGTTGTCTGATGGCGGCGTACATAGTCACATCGACCACCTGTTTGCCATGCTGGACCTGGCCAAAAAAGAAGAAATGAATGATGTTTATATTCATGCCTTCCTGGATGGTCGTGACGTTATGCCAGACAGCGGTAAAGACTTCATGAAGAAGCTGATCGCCAAAATTGAGGAAGTCGGTGTAGGACAAATCGCAACGGTTCAAGGTCGCTACTACGCGATGGACCGTGACAAACGTTGGGAACGTGTTGAGAAATCATATCGTGCCATCGTTTATGGTGATGGACCAAAATACATTGACCCACTCAGAGCGGTTGAAGAATCGTATGAGAAGTCTGTATTTGACGAATTCGTTGAGCCAACGGTTATCGTTAAAGCGGATGGTGAGCCGGTAGGTTTGGTGGAAAGCGGCGATTCCGTTATCTTCCTGAACTTCCGTCCTGACCGTGCGATTCAGCTGTCGCAAGTATTCACGAACAAGGATTTCCGTGGATTCGACCGCGGTCCGAAGTTCCCAGAAGGATTGCACTTCGTGTGCTTGACTCTGTTCAGTGAAACGGTTGAGGGTTATGTGGCTTATTCGCCTAAAAACCTCGACAATACTCTGGGTGAAGTTCTGGTTCAGAACAACAAGAAACAGCTGCGTATTGCTGAAACCGAGAAATACCCGCACGTAACCTTCTTCTTCAGCGGTGGACGCGACGTTGAGCTTCCGGGCGAAACTCGCGTACTGATTAACTCGCCAAAAGTTGCAACGTATGACCTGCAACCGGAGATGAGCGCTTATGAAGTAGCTGACGCATGTGTTCGCGAGATTGAAGCGGACAAACATGATGCGATCATTCTGAACTTCGCCAACCCGGATATGGTTGGGCACTCCGGCATGCTGGAGCCAACGATTAAGGCGGTTGAAGTGACAGATGAGTGCATGGGACGTGTTGTTGATGCTGTACTCGCCAAAGGTGGCGTTGTTCTTATCACAGCCGACCACGGTAATGCAGATATGGTATTCGATGAGCAAGGACGTCCGTTCACGGCTCATACAACGAATCCAGTTCCATTTATCGTTACAGACGCTAACGTAACCTTGCGTGAAGGTGGAATTCTGGCCGATATCGCGCCAACGATTCTGGACCTGATGCAATTGCCTAAACCGGAAGAAATGACAGGTACATCGGTCATCGCTACCCGTAAATAATTTGCTTTAATAGGTTGTTGAATAAGACAAAGTTGAACCTGGAACGAAGCGGGCAGAACCAATCTGAAGAAGCGAAGCGTTCGCCTTTATCACCTGATTCCAACTTATGACGATATGTTCAAGGAATCAGGGGATAACAGCGATCGGAAGATGGTACTGCATGCGGAGTGGTCTGGTGAAACTCAATTATTCTGAATGTATTAAAAATAAAATTCCAAATTAAAAGGAGATTATCACTCATGACTATTATTTCTGACGTGTACGCTCGCGAAGTCCTCGACTCCCGCGGTAACCCTACAGTTGAAGTTGAAGTATACCTGGAGTCCGGCGCAATCGGACGCGCAATCGTTCCATCCGGTGCATCCACTGGTGCCCACGAAGCTGTTGAGCTTCGCGATGGTGACAAATCCCGCTACCTGGGTAAAGGCGTTCTGCAAGCTGTTAAGAACGTAAACGAAACAATCGCTCCAGAAGTGATCGGTATGGACGCTTTGGATCAACTGGGTATCGACAAAATGATGATCGCTTTGGATGGTACGCCAAACAAAGGTAAACTGGGTGCTAACGCAATCCTGGCTGTATCCATGGCGGTAGCTCGCGCAGCTGCTGACGCGCTTGACCTGCCACTGTATGTTTACCTGGGCGGATTCAACGCTAAAGCACTTCCAGTACCAATGATGAACATCATCAACGGTGGTGAGCATGCTGACAACAACATCGACGTACAAGAGTTCATGGTTCTTCCTGTTGGAGCTCCAACGTTCAAAGAAGCTCTTCGCGTAGGTGCAGAAATCTTCCACAACCTGAAATCCGTACTGAGCTCCAAAGGCCTTAACACAGCTGTAGGTGACGAAGGCGGCTTCGCACCGAACCTTGGTTCGAACGAAGAAGCAATCACTACAATCATCGAAGCGATTGAAAAAGCAGGCTACAAACCAGGCGTTGACGTATTCCTGGGTATGGACGTAGCTTCCACTGAGTTCTACAAAGATGGTAAATACACACTTGCTGGCGAAGGTAAATCTTACACTTCCGCTGAGTATGTTGACCTTCTGGCTTCATGGGTTGAGAAATACCCAATCATCACAATCGAAGACGGTATGTCCGAAGACGACTGGGATGGTTGGAAATTGCTCACTGAGAAATTGGGAGACAAAGTACAACTGGTTGGTGACGACTTGTTCGTAACTAACACTGAGCGTCTGGAAAAAGGTATCAATGAAGGTATTGGTAACTCCATCCTGATCAAAGTTAACCAAATCGGTACACTTACTGAAACATTTGATGCAATCGAAATGGCTAAACGTGCAGGATACACTGCTGTAATCTCCCACCGTTCCGGTGAGTCCGAAGACAGCACAATCGCTGACATCGCGGTTGCAACAAATGCAGGACAAATCAAAACAGGTGCTCCTTCCCGTACAGACCGTATCGCGAAGTACAACCAATTGCTCCGCATCGAGGATCAACTGGGCGAACTGGCTCAATACAATGGTCTCAAAGGATTCTACAACCTTAAAAAATAAGCTGTGTTCACAGCTTCTAGGGCAAGCCGGGTAACCGGCTTGTCTTTTTAATTTTATTCCTAATAAAGACAGCATCCAGGATAAGGTTGTAGATTGGGAATAGCTGTGGTACAATTAAAGTAACTGTTTTTATGGTGAGATGTTATGCCCACATGGGTAGGAGGTGGAAAGAATGGATATTGCTTTGAAATTGCTGCTCGTTGTTTTCTCGATCGGTCTAATCACTGTAGTATTGCTGCAGCACGGGAAAAGCGCTGGTTTGGCGGGTGCCATCTCCGGTGGTGCGGAACATCTTTTCGGTAAAACGAAAGCGCGCGGATTGGATCTTTTCCTGCAACGTGCAACCGTTGTACTGGGTGCAGGATTTATGATCTTGGCTATCATTGTTACAGTCATTTCCAAGTAAGGAATGCTGCTGTAGCGATCGGTAGATCAGGCATATATGAATGAACGACCAAAGATGATGAACCTTCGTTTCGTGAAGAAACGGAGGTTTTTTAATAAATTGGCGCATGTCCAAAGTTTCCCAACTGTTTTTCCCACCCATTTAATCTTCGGTTTCCCACTCCCGTCTCGTCTTCCTTCCCGTCAATTAGCCCAGTTGCCTGCTTGACCTGTTCAACCGGAACGACTCTGCTCCATACATTTCATATTCATCTGAACCATAGTTCTTTTTAGGGGTTTGGTTATCCTAAAGTCCAATGAAAACGTGTAGCCATGATGTGAATGTGGTGTATTAAAGTACAAGGATGAAGGCATCTCGCTGAGGTTCGGATTATTTTGCGGGGTACGGATGCGGGGGATTGAATTCGTGTATACTAGGGTATGAGATAGTGAGGGCATGTGTTACGTGGCATTAAAATCGCAAAAAATCAGATACATAAAGACAGGATACAAACCAGATTACACTTTTACGTTTCCCGAGGTGAATATTAATGATAACAGAACAACAATTGCTCGACTTCATGCGGGAAACCGCTTATAAACCGATGACCTATCAGGAGCTGGAACAGCACTTCGAGATTGAAGATGCGGCTGATTTCAAAGCCTTTTTGATTATGCTGAATTCGCTGGAGGAATCCGGCAAGATTCTGCTGACCCGTAACAACCGTTACGGCATGCCTGAACGCATGAACCTGGTTCGCGGACGGCTGCAGGCCCATGCGAAGGGATTTGCTTTTCTCATCCCCGAGGATAAAGAGCATCCGGATGTCTACATCCATGCGAATGATATGAAAAGTGCGATGAACGGGGACACGGTCCTTGTTAAAGTGACGTCTCAGGGCCCATCTAACGGCCGTTTGGAAGGCGAGATCGTGCGCATTGTTACCCGAGCAGTTACCCAAGTGGTTGGTGTATTCCAGAGCCATGAGGTATATGGGTTCGTCATTCCGGACGACAAGCGGATTAACCGTGATATTTTCATTCCACGTACGAATTTTGCCGGGGCTGTGGATGGGCAAAAAGTCGTTGCCAAAATCGTGAGCTACCCGGAGGGCCGCGCTGCCGCGGAAGGCGAAGTTATTGAGATTCTTGGACATAAGGATGATCCGGGCATTGATATTTTGTCTGTCATTCGCAAACATCAGCTGCCTGAAGCATTCCCGGATGAAGTGGTGGAAGAAGCGGAACAAGCTCCGGAATCCATTACGGATGAAGAGATCGTACAACAGGGCCGCCGTGACTTGCGTGGGTTG
>Ga0209463_1001951_pt1 | contig 11900 bp, 8 predicted proteins | sample AgamicMgSfrz_FD_187169 | JGI IMG/M metagenome (GOLD analysis project Ga0209463, IMG submission 187169) | Agave microbial communities from Guanajuato, Mexico - Mg.Sf.rz (SPAdes) (version 2) | ecosystem: Host-associated > Plants > Phyllosphere > Phylloplane/Leaf | place: Guanajuato, Mexico... | reverse complement strand
TTTTGCCCGCGGCAAACGGATAGCGCCCGTCAAATGCGCTGTGCCAGCCGGCCACCACCGCGCGGCGCCATCTGTCATTCAGGCCCGCCGCCGACGGCTGCAGCACGGCCTCCCGGGCCTGGGTCAGCGGCTGCACAAACAGCGTGTGACCGAAACCACTCCACGCTTCCCCCAGACTGGCCGCAACGAGACTGCCGTACTGTCGGGTGTCGGTCAGATCCACGCTTTTACCCTGAAACACGGTCCGGGCCAGGGTCTGCATCATCGCCTGCGGATCGGGGGCATTTGCCACCTGTTGCAGACGCAGGCGCACACGGGTGATACGGGTCAGAAAGGACTGCAGGCTCAGCGAGTTGTCCGCCGACATGACGTTGCTGCCCGTGTTTTTACCCAACAGCTGAAGCAGCGGGCCAAAGGTTTCATCCAGTGGCCCCTGCGGGCCTGATGCTGACGGGTCAGTCGCGGGTTTCTCTTTTCCGCCGGCAAGGTCTCTGGCCGACCTGATAATGGCGTCCGAAAGCCCTTCTGTCTGCCGGCCGGTCTGCCCCTGCCAGGCAACCGTGTTCATCAGCGCAATCAGCGGCGACTGACGGACATCGCTCATCAGCGTCAGCTGGTCGGTGACGTCAGCGATATTGTCTGCCGGGGTCCAGCGCAGACTGTTAAGAAAACGCAGCCAGCTGCCGGCAAAATCGGTGAAATAGCGTTGAGTCAGGCGCGCTTTCAGCGCCTCCGGTGAGAGGTCAGCAGAGAGTGTTTTGCGGCTGTCGCTCAAGACCCAGTCGATTTCATCCCGGCGTGCGCCGGCCGCTTTCTCAATCGCCCGCTGAATCTCTCCTTCCCATGCCTGACGGGTGAACATGCCCGGCACCACCTCCCCGGTGGTGAACAGACGACGGACATCGGTACCGCCGGTCATCTCTTCCAGTGAGACATCGGCGAAATTACGACGCACGGATTTGAGCATGTTTTCATACAGCGTGCTTTCAGCGTTACGCCGGCCAATTTGCTGCAACAGCACCCGGCGGCTCTGGCTGACCAGCTGCGCATCCGGGGTGATTTTCCACTGTGGCTGCGCCGGCAGTTCAGACAGGTAAAACGCCCACAGGTCGGGGGCCAGACTTTGCCACAGCCCGGCAGAAATCCCGCTGCGGGCGGGCTGGACGTTTTTCAGGGTCCGGGCGTAGAACGCACCGTCCACCTTGTCCGGGCGTGACATCATCAGCCAGGCTTTCAGCTGGTCATAGCCGGGTTTCGCCAGCTGAGCCCGCCGGTCGCTGTCCGGCGCTGAACTGACCAGCGCGGTCAGTTTTTGTACCAGGGCGGCATTTGCCGGGTCACGTATCAGGCGGTTGTTCGCCACGCCGTACCAGGGCAGCATCGCTCTCAGCAGCTGCGCGTTATGGTCCAGACCAAAGCGCTGGTACCAGGGCGCACCGTTCTCAGCATGCCGCTGCAGGCGACCGGCATCGTTACGCAGGGTGTGCAATGCAGTGAGCTGGTCGTCCGATACGGAAGGATGCTCCACCAGGGCATGCGCCTGCTCAGCAACAGAGACTATCTGCTGGCGGTTGACCGCAAACGACAGCAGTATTCCCGCGCCCCAGACGCCCGTGATGGCCATCAGTGTCCGGGCAAGCGTCTGCTCCCGGGCCGTACCGACACGGCGGCCACGAACACGGGTACAGTCGTCAACAACCCCCTGCCAGGTTGCCGGCAGGGTCAGGGCATGGCGCTGTGATTCAGGAACGTACATCTCCGTGTAAGCCGCGCCGGAAGCAGGGGCCGGCGCATCCTCAGAAGCGTCAGCAGATTTATTCGCCGGCAGGCTGAACATGAGTCCGCGCAGCGGCACGCGCTGCTGAGAGCCGGACAGCCATGGCACCAGCTGCTGAGTCCAGCGGGCGATACCGCCGTCTTTGAGGTGCCGGCCCAGGCGCAGCAGGAAGTCGTGGCCGTTGTTTTCAGTCACCTGACTCACGCCCTGCTCCCGCAGTACCGGCAGCATCAGTTCAAGCTGACGGGTAATATCGTCAGGCCCGGCACGCAGCGGGAAAGTTGCCCCGACCGCCTGCTCAGTACGCCCGGCCTGTGACCAGTCGCTGTCACACAGCTGCCACAGCCAGACCGGCGCCGAATAACGCAGCAGTTCACTGATTTTCTCCAGCCCGCGTAAATCGTTGTCGCTGATTTTCGGCGTCAGATTAAACGACTGAGGCATCACCCGGACAATGCCGTCCAGCGGACGCCCGCGGCGCAGTTTGCGCAGCGCGGTGTATTTTTCGCGATCGGGCTCCGCGGTGAGACTGCCGCCGTAAATCAGTACGGTACGGTTGCCTTCAAGCCACTGGCTTTCCTGCAGGCCGGGAACCAGCTGTTCAACAGCGGCTTCGTCGCCGGTGACCAGCAGCAGGCGGACCTTGTAGCGCCAGAAGAGGCTATAGCGTTGACGTAGATGTTTCCTGAGGACTGAAAAGCCATAAGGTTCTGGTGTTTGAACTTCTCCACTGTTGCTTATGTCCTCAGGCGTAACAGGAGAGAAATTTTTTTGTCCAGACAATGTAAAAAAAATAAGGGTACACAAAAGCGCGGTTAACGCCACAAAGCCTGCTGCCGCATACCAGAATATATTTTCACTACCTCCGGATGACGACTGCGTTGTCTGTGCAAAAATAAAGAGTACCAGAAGCAGGACAAACAAAATGAGTAGCCCTGTACCCAGGAGGTTTGAGACTTTTTTCATGCCGTTTAATCCTTTTCGGACTGTCGTGCAGCCCTGATAAATAAGGGGCGCTGAAGACGAGCTGTAATACGCCGCAGCATAAATGCGAGCCCGGGCAATGTCACAGCCAGTGACAATGTCAGGAGAATGATCCCCGACCAGAAAAATGTTATTGAAGGGAAATATCGCATCACCAGACTGAACAATCCGGCATTCAGCAGTAATCCCATCAGTATCGATCCTGCGGGAAAAGGTGAAGGAATAACGAAATGATCGTACCCGGCTACGGGCGCGGTGATGCCAAGCGTAACAGCCCAGGCCTCATGCTTCTCTTCGAGCAAAAGCCAGTGGTTGGTGGATCCATACGCGGCCATATCAGCTGCTGCACCAATCATTGCCCAGCCCGCCAGGCCACCATATCTGGCGCATACAGCGCCATAATCAATGATACCGCCAGTGCCAAACCCATCATCTAGTGGGACAGACAATTCATTCAGCGCCCTGCTTATTGACTGGCGTGGGGCATCTGACAGCCCGCTGTGCCAGACAAGATGCTTTTTCTCTACGGGTAACAGCCCCATGCTTTTTAACTCGCCAAGCTCAGCCGTAAGCGCACTGGTGTTCAGCGGCATTGCCCTGAATAACCGTAACGCATTTTTTTGCTCACCCACTTTTAGCATCGAAGGAGGCAATAAAAATAACGCGCAGGCAAATTCCATTAATACGTCATCAGGCTGACGGTAGTGTAACGCCAGAACCAGTATGGGTCGCTTTGCTCCCGCGACAAACTGGTTCCATTCGCTAAAAGGCAAGCCTGCATCTTGAAAATGAATTTCAGCTTTCCAGGGCAGGCAACCTGCAACCCAGATACGCTGGAATGTCTGCAATTCCCGAATTTTATCGTTACCACGAGTCTGAACAATAATCTGTAGAGGACCCGAAGGATATTGCCGCAAAAGCGAGGGTTTCATCCGGGAAATGAGAAGGCAGGATAGTTGCTCAAAACGTGAAATGCCTGGCGTAATCGGTTCTTCCGGAAACAGTGTTAAAGCAGGTGATTCTGCGCCGTCCGCTCCCTGCGTATTTGCAAGACGAGACAGCAAACCTGTATCAGCAGAGATGAAAACATGACTGATAATAACGAGGTGTTGATTTGCGCGCCTGCGCCACATTAGACGCATACTCCGGCACCATTCGTTCCAGTTCCAGACGCGCATTGCCAACGTTTCCCACCAGAAACTGTAGACAGTGATGGCTAGCGAAATGCCTGAGAATGTCCGGATCGTCAACGGTAACCAGTATCCACTGTCCAGTGAAGGCAATCCGTCAGATGGCGACTTTATAACAGCAACAAGCAACCCGATAAAAAGGCCGATTAAAATAATCAAAAGACAAAACCACGGCGACCAGGCCGGTGCCTGCTCTTTTTCAGGCACTTCCGGCAGAGACCATCCCATCAGCCAACCTCCATATCCTGCATACTTGCAATGACTTTCGCGCCGCACTGCGTTTTACAGCCATGTAATACAATTCCACGCCCGTTTTCTTCATAGGCAGTAATATCGCATTCAATAATTTTATTCGTGCCATGTTCCGGGCAACTGACGATATCATTCAGAAGTGCGGCATTTTTACCGGATATATCAAAGCTGGATGAGGCTGATATGACTTTGCCTCCATGCGAAGTGGCGTCTCCTGAAACGACGGCATATTTACCCATATTTTATCCCTTAAAATTAAAGTGCATATATCGCCAACCGTTGGTGTTATTTTTTGAGTTGCAGCCGTTCCATTTCATCGCTTCTCTTTTCTGCGGCATCGCTTGCCACATCTCTTCTTATAATTGAAGGCATCGCCGGGATCGTCAGTTTACCTGTCCAGTAATAGTCGTCACTTTCCAGCCAGTCAGCCTGATAACGTAATTCAGCAAGGCTCTCCCTGTCCCATGAATGCCAGCAATATCCGATGGGTAAATCACAGGCAACGACCCGGCTCATAAAACGTTCGTCCATTGGCAATGTGCTGTGATCTGTTGGTCGCTGAACATAGGTGCGAACATCTTCCAGCATTTCTTCTCTGGACTGCTTTTCATATCTCATACGCTCCTCTTTTGAACCCGGCCCGGGCAATTTAATCCCTGGGGGATCTTTGAGCTTCATTTTCCGGTCAAAATAGCCGTAAAGCGATATGTAATAGCGGTAGTCGGCATCAACGGGGGCATTCCCCTCAGGATCATGTTGGTTGAGCAGGCTATCGACGTTACATGCGCCGCTGTCGCAAACTTCCTATCACATTGAATTTCTTTACCAGTGATTTTTAGTTGCGGGCCTTCCCATGCTACGATTCTTTTTCTCAGTAACATCAGAGACAGACTCATCATTTATAATAGCGGGCCTCGCTGGTATATTTAAAATTCCCTTTTCCATATAACTGTCATAACCTTGCGTCCAGTCAGCAAGCGCCCTCAGCTTCGCCATAAAGGCTTTATTATAGCTGGCATCGCAAAATCCAACAGGAATATCATAAGCTACAATTTGGCTGATAAACATTTCATTTCTTGGTAATGTACTATGATCCGTAGGCTGAGAAATATATTTCCCCACCCGAACATTTCGTTCCTCCACTGTTTCACGACGGTAACGAGGGATTTGCGTATAACCTGACTGTTCATACCCTGTTAAAATCTGTTCAAATGGATACAAATTAATATAGTTCTGATACGTATCATCATTGGGAACATTAATATTATATTTATCATACTTGTCTTTATTTAATTGCCCCCAGCCATATCCGAACTCCTCACCAGGCCTCTCTTTTTTGGTATTACGAGTTTCATCAAAATCAGATAATTTGCTGGCTGGGATGGGGTTAGGTACTTTTTCTCCATTAATATTCAATGTCCAATACCCCGGATTATTATAGGTTAACCAGTCGCCTTCATCATCCCAGAACGATTTACCATCCGTGGGTGTAAAAGAGGTTCTGGGGTTGGGTGTATCACCACAGGGCAGCCAGCGCGCCAGAATACGCTGGTAAAGGTGCCCTTTGTGTTGTTCAAGCAAAGGGTGAGAGCTGCCATCTGGATTGTTTTTTAAGCCCTGCCAGCCAAGACTCAGCAAGGGACTCGCACCCATTACTCTGTCATGAGGGTTGCAATAAATATAAAAACGCCCGTGATTATCACGCTCCGGGATTCTTATTTCGCTCCCGGACGAGGGTAGAGTTATATCCGGTGTCCAGCGTTTTTTATTGTCCGTTTTACCTACACACAACGCATTATAGTCTTCCGGCTTTAAGTTCCCGGCCTGCATTGCAATCTTATCCACTATTGCCGATAACGTCTGGCGCCGGGCTTTGTTTGAGGAAACCTCATCCGCAGGCAGAGCCAGACTGTCCGTTGTTTTTGCCTCAATCGCATAGGGCGAATTGAGAATAAATAATGCATCTGGTGCTTTTTTAGCTAGTGCTGTCGCCGCCATGGCAACCATTGTTCCCTGGCTGTGGGAAATAATGCTCACCGTATCATGGGGATATTCTGCACGGATTAAATCCACTAAATCTGCAAGACGTTTTGCTGCATGGGCGTAATATTCTCTTGGAGGTGCATCGGTCAACAGGCGATCAAGGTCAGGCGCGAATTTCTGTACAGGCACAACCCCCAACACTTTTGACTTGAAACCTTCTTTACTCCATAGCGACACCAGTTGAGTTGTACCATTCTGGAACGGCCCTCCTCCCCAAAAAAAGGGGTCTTTTTTGCGGACTTCTTCCTCAGGCATTCCCTCGGTAATAAGCTGGTGATAATCTTCGTTACGGATATTTACCAGCGGGATTTTATATTTTCCCTCTTCTCCTTCAGTAGAACGATATCCCCAGTAAAACCGGATGACCGGAGATCGGCCTTCCTGCACTATCCGCCTGAATCCCTTGTCGGGTGAGTCGCCATCGCAACTATAAACATTGGCTCTTAACTTAAAGCTGGTATCAGTAAGCCCGAGCCGCTCATTCAAACCTGCGCAAAGATTCCTTTCTGCGATTTCATACCACTCGCCGGTGGAATTTACACCGTGAACAAAAATAATGATTCCCGGTAAATGCGGTGGAACCGGACATTCCCCACGCACCTTTACCGATTTGGGTGAAGCAAAGCTTTTCCAGGAGGGACGGCCATTATCATCAATACAGGTTTCAAGTATCCGAGCTGGCTCAGTGAAATTATTACTCATTTCCTACCTCCCCTTTAAATTTCACAAATCGGATTGTTGTTGGCTTAATATTGCTATCACAGTGAAAACGAATGTCGTACATTCTGTTTTTTAAAGTTTCCTTATCAAATTTAACGTCGCTGTTTTCAGTGACGTTATCTGTGATTTTTTTACCATTGGCAAATGGTATTATCTTCACCCCATAGCCATAGTCATTACCCCTGTAAAAAACACTATTTCCAACGGTAAATATATCACCGCTATTAGGATGATTAGAGGATCTTTCGTAAACTCGATCATAGAATGTTCTCCCCTTATCCGTTGAAACCATAGCTCCCTGGTCACAGCCCCGGTTATTATCGCATCCGCTCCATGTATTATTGACATAGGGAAAAGCCAGCATCCCGTTAGTTGCGTCATACAGTAATATACCTTTGTAGGCCATGATGCCATTCTGCACATTTTTTAACTGAATCTGGTCGTCACCTGTATAATAGTTCTTTATTACTGTGCCATCTTTCTTACGATGATCGCGATTGACAGTATTAATTCTTGTCTTAATTCCCAGTTTCGTATCATGGTAATAAACCTGCCCGCTTTTATCGCAAGCGATATAGTTTTCCAGCGTCAGAAAACGGTGATCGTCAATCCGGTATATGACCTGTGGCGGCGCATCTGTAACCACGACTCTGTTATCATTATCAACTTTCACCGGGCGGGCCATTCCATAGCCAAAACTTCCACCTGTGGTGGGCAGATTAAAGAGTATTATTAACCCAATAAGGAAGAACGCGCAGACGCCAGCTACGATAATTAATGTTTTATTGTTCATGTTTTCCTCTCTCCAGCCAGGTTATTTCCATATCATCAGTTGCCTGAGATTGCGCCAGGGATGTTTCCCCCATCTCAGTGGTAACGCCTTCAATTAGTGTCCCATCAGGAAATTTAATGCGATAGCGCTGATTAGCTAAGGGTTCCTGTGTCAGGCTATGAGTAATTATAAATTTCTCATCAAAGGTTGATGGCGAAAATGACTTCATCACTCCCTGCATACTGCAGACACCCGGTTTTTACGCCTGTGTTCTTTATTCATTTTCCCTGCTATTTCAACACAGGATGAAGCTGAGGATGCCTTGCCACCATGCGAGGTGGCACCGCCTGAAATGACGGCGTATTTACCCATATTTTATCCCTTAAAATTAAAGTGAATATATTGCCAACCGTTGATGTTATTTTTTGAGTTGCAGCCGTTCCATTTCATCGCTTCTCTTTTCTGCAGCATCGCTTGCCACATCTCTTCTTATAATTGAAGGCATCGCCGGGATCGTCAGTTTACCGGTCCAGTAATAGTCGTCGCTTTCCAGCCAGTCTGCCTGATAACGTAATTCAGCAAGGCTCTCCCTGTCCCATGAATGCCAGCAATAGCCAACTGGCAAATCATAGGCAACGACCCTGCTCATAAAACGTTCGTCCATTGGCAATGTGCTGTGATCTGTTGGTCGCTGAACATAGGTGCGAACATCTTCCAGCATTTCTTCTCTGGACTGTTTTTCATACCGGTTACGATCCTCTTTTGATCCCGGCCCGGGCAATTTAATCCCTGGGGGATCTTTGAGCTTCATTTTTTGGTCAAAATAGCCGTAGAGCGATATGTAATAGCGATAGTCAACATCGGTGGGGATATTCTTGTCGGGATCTATTTGTCCGTAACCATAGCCCGTTTTTCCTGTTTGTTTTTCATTGCTGCGATAATCCTGGTCAAAACTTTCCAGTTCTTTCGCCGTTATCGGCTCTGGCACCAGTGGTGCATTAATCGCCAGTTTTTGACCTTTTTCCGGATTTGGCCAGGTCATTTTTTGCATTATTGATGTCGTACTGTCCCAGAATGGATGACCATCGCCCAGATCGCTGAAATGGGTTTGCATATTGGGTTCAGCACCACACGGTGTATTTCGCCCCAGCATGCGCACATACAGGGTGTCTCCAGCTCTCTTAAACAGGGGATGAGGTTCAGTAAAATTACTACTTTTTGTATTCGGTAATCCCTGCCAGCCAATACTGCGAAGCGGCGAAGAGCCCATCACTCGATCGTGAGGATTACAGTAGATCCAGGTTGTTCCATGGTTATCACGCTCCGGTATACCTCCATGGGTTTTACCTTCCGGCGTCCAGCTTTCTCCATCACTACTTGCTCCGGCAAGTAATCTGCCACATCCCTGTTGCTTCAATCGCGTTTTGTTTTCAGCGACTTTCTTTACAATATCGGCAAATGTCGCCTCTCTGGCTTCCTTACTGAGGATTTCATCCATGGGATATGAAATATAGGTTGTCATTTCATTATCCAGCGCATAGGGCGAATTCATCACAAACAGTGCATCCGGGGCTTCGATTGCGGCAGCGGCCAGGGCAATCATGGTGCCCTGACTGTGGGATATCACCGTCACCGTATCTTCAGGATGTTTATCTCGAATGGTTTTGATTAACTTAGCCAGACGACCTGCTGCATGAGCATAATAATGACGTGGTGGAGCTGCTGTTAATAACCGGTCTCGTTCTCCGTTCAGTAATTGTGTACTGAAGGGTAACGGAATGCCCAGCGCCGAAGGCCAGTTATCAAACCCTTTGTCACTCCATAAGCTGACCAGCTGGTTGCAGCCGTTCTGAAATGGTCCCCCTCCCCAGTAAAAGGGGCCTTTATTTTTTCGCTGCTCAGGCGTCAGATCGTAATAATTATCGCCCTGTTTGTTTTTCAGCGGGATGGCATATTTATCCGTTTCATTATCCGCAGCACGATAGCCCCAGTAGAAACGAATGACTGGAGAACGACCTTCTTTAGTTATTTTTCGCGGAGGCACTATCCATTCAGTTTGTGCATTGTTCCAGTGGGCTTCGTTATATTCATTCATTTCCAAACGATAATTACCTAACAATCCCAGTCGTTCATTCAAACCACTGCATAGCGCCTCTTCAGCATACTTATACCACTCTCCCTCAGAATTCACTCCATGAACGAATATAATCAAGCCTGGCAACTGCAAAGGAGGTTGAACCTCTGCGTTTACTTTAACATTTTTATGTGATGTTACAGAGTAAGAGAACGGAGTGCCATTATCAGTAGTATAAACTTCGACCTTTCTTGTAGGTGATGTTTTATTGTGCATTTGATATTCCTCATGATTATTATCTCGGCTCTAAATTTCGGTCACATTGCATAATTTCCTGAGACACGTTAGAAACATCAAAAGAAAGCTCCGGTTGATAAATTGGCCCTGTCACCCCAGGATAGGCAGGATTAGAAATTTTAGTGGCTGGGCTAAATGTCCATTTTAAAGCATAAGCGTTATTCGGCGACCTTTCAGAGAAATGATATTTAATCATATAAAACCCGTCATCAGTTACCAGCATGTCATAGTCTTTTGTATCACCATTAGGATCCTGCGTATTTGCCCCGTACGTCACTGAGCGTACTGTTTTCCCGCCATCTGTTGTTACAGCAACAACATTCAGACACCCTTTATCAGATCCCTTACATGCTGCCTTATTATCATTTGCTGTTACTGGAAAAGCTAAATAATCATCTCTGTTTGATAACCAGAACAAACGTCCTTTAAATAAATAACCTGAAGAGGGTGCTATTTGGGTATGGATCCCTTTCGCTTTGTTGTTATAAAATGTTTTCCCGTTTTCACAACGCGTATATTCCTCCAGCGTAAAATAACGGTCTTTATCAATGCGATAAATTATCTGTGGCGATCCATACACCTCAGGTTGCTGTTTTTTCTTTTCCGGCTCGGTCCGCGTATCACTCATTGCAGAAAAAGGATTCACAAAGGCAACACCTCCACCATAAGGTCCGGCCACACAGCCACTCAGAACAAACACACTATATATAAAGCACATCCGCATAATCAGATTCATCATAACCCTGTTCCTTTCTTTATTTTTTCAGCACGATTTTCAGTCCATCAACCGCTTTTGACATTATTAATGATGAATTGCCTGAACTATCTGTAACGCCAGACAAAATCTTCCCATCCGGCAGATGGATCTCATAATTCTGATTTGCCAGCGGTTTACCTGAAACAGGATGGGTAATGATAAATTTCTCATCAAAGGTTGATGGCGAAAATGACTTCATCACCCCCTGCATACTGGCGGAGCCTGCTTTCTTTATGCCCGTATTTTTAATCAGCAGTTTGCCCGGCCCGCCAATCTCAACGTTTCCGCCCTTTATTTTGATATATCCGCCCCCGCAGACCAGCGTCAGTTCATCCTGGGCCGTCACCACCAGTTTTTTTCCGCTTGATATATGCGTGTCCTGCGTCGACCAGGTGGTCACATTGCCCCCCTGAGCCTGGATATCAATATCGTTGTGCGAACTGAACAGTTTTGCCCCTTCCCCGCTGTACAGGCTGAGCTGCTTACCCGCCGCCAGCGTAAAGTCCTTCTGCGCACCCACATCCAGTTGCTTACCTGCCGTCAGCGTCAGATTATCGCTGGCCGATAACTGCATATCTTCACCGCTCACCAGCGCCATCCCTTTCGGCGCGCTGCCCAGAATTACCTCTTCATGCAGCTGTTCGATTTTCTGCTTAAGCAGTTTTTGCTGACGGCCAACGTCTGCCGCCAGTGCCTGAGCCTGCTGCGCACTGGCGGCCAGTGACTGCATTTCTGCCAGTGCAGCAGAGAGGCGCGCGAGAGCCGGCTGCATCTCCAGCGCCTGGCCCTGCGCCTTTGGCTGACCGTCCGCGCTGATGAACAGCCCCTTCTGCGCCCGTATTGCCCCCCAGCTGTCGGTTCTCAGCTCAAAACCTTCCCCGCGCTTCTGCCTCTCTGCATCCACCAGATGCCCGAGGTTCAGCTGGCTCTTGCCGCCGTACTCCGTGCTGACCTTGATATGCTCCTTCCCGCGCTCGTCGTCGAGGCGGATTTTGTTGTTTGCCGGCGTGCGCAGCACGTTACGCCTGTAGTTG
>Ga0209463_1001950_pt1 | contig 11902 bp, 17 predicted proteins | sample AgamicMgSfrz_FD_187169 | JGI IMG/M metagenome (GOLD analysis project Ga0209463, IMG submission 187169) | Agave microbial communities from Guanajuato, Mexico - Mg.Sf.rz (SPAdes) (version 2) | ecosystem: Host-associated > Plants > Phyllosphere > Phylloplane/Leaf | place: Guanajuato, Mexico... | reverse complement strand
TTTTAGTCAAAATACAGATGAAAGAATTGTACATGCTTTATACATAGCTGAAGAATGGGAAAATAACAATGTACCAACTGGAGAAGCAATGAAAGCCTCGGTAAAAGCTCATGCTGCCGCTAGGGAAGTAACCAACCCAATTGATACAGCAATTGCTCGTTCTGTTGGTCATGCAGTTGCTACTGCACATATGGCAGACCATTCGTTAGGAGCTGCACTGTATGGACTTAAAGCAGTGAAGTTAGCTGGAGAATCAATAGATGAAGAAAGAAAATGGCAAATTTCTCAATTGCAGACTTTGCCTCCAGAAATCGTTGACCTGGTGCTTACTAATTTTGATGTGAAATCAAAAAGTTTTAAATTATAAAGAGTATTTTAAAACGACATGCTAATCATATACAAGTCACATAAAAAAGCAGCGGGAAATAACCCTCTGCTTATGCTTTTAAATAAGATACCTTTTAATACTAAACTTCTTCCCAACTTTCTAACAATATAACATCATTCCCATTACTTCGGATTCCAGCCAACTTTACATCACCATCATCAAAGTGTAGTGTGACCACAGCAGTATCATTTTTCTTTTCAACACCTTGATTCCATACGCTCGTATACGGAATGATTGTTTCAAGCTTACTCATGTTTAGTTCATTGTTTAATGCGTGCTCTGCTTTGAATGTCCAAAATCCCTTTTTTCTCATCCAAAAACAACCCTTCTATACATAGTGTTTGATTAGCATTAGGTATGTGTTTCTTCGTAAAGGCAACGAATTCCTTCTGAGTTTTTTGAGAGAAATAAATATTTTTTATTCTTTTATTTTGTTTGGCATAAAAAGGTACAGTTTCTTTTTCTTTACCATTGTGAAATAGATAAACGCTTTGACCACGAGCAACCTTCTCTGTATAGTGCTAAAATGAATAATATGTAAAGAAAGCTTAAAAATATATAAATAAACAAATATTGGAACATGCAAACTTTAGTATTAGAGGAGAGCTAAATGACTATAAACGAAGAAATATTAAACCAGATTGAACGCATTAAAATACTTATTCTGCAACATAATCTAAAAGTAAATCCACCTTTGTCTGAGCAAGACATTCAGTTTTACGAAAAAGAAAATCAAATAACACTGCCAACCGAATATCGTTTGTTTCTAACAGAAATAGGGAACGGAGGAGTAGGGCCCTTTTATGGAGTTTATCCATTAGGAAAAGTAAAGGTTGATGTATTTTTTAACGAAGAGGTTATAGAAAAACGTTTAGTTTTGTGTCATGAAGGATGCGGTTATTATTTCTCATTATTATGCTCGGGCCTACATACTGGAATTATGGTTTATGACCACGGTATGGAAGAAGAAGCTGTTCCATATCAAAAACTGGCATATGGATTTGGTGTGTACAGTGTTCCTTATACTTTTCTTGACTGGTATGAGCATTGGTTAAAATCAGGTGCTAAAACTTCAAAAGACATGATGAGGGGAATGGACGAACTATCTTCCAACAAATAAACACCGTTATTCGCTCTATGACTATTTACTAAACAGGAAAGGAGTAAAATAATTGAATAAAGCGATTTCATTGAGAGAGATGTTGCCAAATGCACACAAAGAAATTCGAAAAGCAGAAGAGCTATTAGCGAAAGCGAAACAAAAATTACATCATCTTGAGCGTGATATCGCATCAAACTGTACACATCTAAGAAACGACGGAACCTCCGCACTTAGATTTAATGCTAACCCTATGTATACCGATAGGGGAACGTGTGAGGTTTGCGGGATGTACATCGAAGCGGAACAAAAAAGTTGCTAATGTCTTAAAAGACTTAGCAACTTTTTTAGTTGTTCATGTGTCATATAGTTGTCACTTATTTTTTAATCGTTGTTGAATTCTTGAATAGATTCTAAATCGTTAAATATGTTAAAATAATATATATGAAAATAAGACTACGTTAATGGAAGAACAGAGAATAAACAAGGGAACTTTGGCTATGCATTCATGTCGATAGTCGTTGCTTTTACCTTTCCATACAAGCAGCAGAAATATAGTATAGGTTCTCCCTGGGTGAGCGGATGAACCTAGAGAAAGCAGGAATACCATGAGAGAATTCGAAGAAGAAAACAATCGGAATAAAGAGACGACATCAACTGAATCGTCCACACCCAGTAAAAAAACAATAAATCAACATGGAAGTTATTTTTGTATGATTAACACAGCAGAGAAAGCTTATTGGTTAGGTTATGTGTTTGCAAATGGTGAGCTCAAAGAAGATGACCAATTTCGAAAATTGCTGATAACGACTGGCAATGACGAGAGAGAACAACTTCATAAACTTCCTAAAATTTTATTTTCAGAAGCAGTTGTGACATACGGAGAATTCCAACTGTGGCATTTAGAAACAAGAGATGAAATTGTTATCAATGCTTTGCAACAACATGGTATGGAAGTAGGTACGAATAAGAATCTTCAACTACCACCGACATTATCATTCCGTTTTATTAAACCGTTCATAATTGGATATTTTGATGGCAAAGGAACCTTATCAACATCACCTGATAAATTATCGATTGCAGGTCCACTTTCATTTTTACAAGAACTAAAAGAAACGATAGAAGACGAAATTAAGATTTCCTTCAAAGTGCAATTACTGGCAGATGGAGGCATTCTACTAAACATAACTAAATCACGAGATATTCTTTTGTTTTTACATTGGATGTATGCAGAAGAACCTTATGGACTTCCTGAATACCGCGATATTCACTTGAATCTTCTTCAAGCATACGAATCATTTGAAAAAGAAAAACAAAAACGAAGATAAATATGATAACGGGTTAAATTAGACATTTTTTCGTTAACAATATTACAAATCATAGTTAATATAATCAAAAAAGGAAGCATCCATAGCGGAGGTTTCCTTTTTTGTTGTGGGTCCTAATTATTTGCTTTTAATTAATGATAGAAAGTCTTTTTCTTCTTTCTTTCTAACCAAGGCTTCACTTTTTTCTCGTATAACTTCAACCCAAGAAACCAATCAATATAAACAACCAATATGGCGATGATAACCATACTGATTCCTGATTGGTCTATTGTCAATATGGGCTTAAGTAGTGTGAATATAATCGTCATAAGAATAGGAGCAGTAATTCCAATCCATATGCCTAGAAAAATAATAGCAATCATCTTTTACTCCTTTAATTACATATGTAGATATCTTTCTTTTAGTATGTTCTGGTGATGCTTATCGTGACCAGCAATTACATATGCGAGCGCACGTACAGTTGTTGGATGGTCTAGAGCTGTTCCAGTTCGCAGCCATGTATCATCTGGTGAACTTTTTAGCAGGCAAATGGTTGCTAATCGAACAGCAGCTAACTCAAATAATATATCTTGAAGGGGACGTTCGTTATAAGTAGAGTACTTCATATATTGGTCTTTATTAAATGGCTGAAAAGTAGGAGAATCTCCTCGAGCTATTGCGAAAATTTGATAACTCAATACTCGTTCTACATCCGCCATATGACCAATCACTTCTTTTACACTCCACTTATCATCGGCGTAGCGATATTTTTCTTCTTCAATTGTTAGATTTGCTGAAAATTGGTGAAGTTCATCTAATTGCCTTTGTAAGATACTAATTAAGGGACCATCTTCTACTAGTGGTATGTATCGTTCGAAATAAGGATGGTATTCGGATGATTGCGGCCGTTCCAACATTATTCTTCATCTCCTTTTCTTAGATATATTTTAAAGTATAAATGTGGTAAAATCGATAGTTTTTGCAAATATAAGTTTTTAGAACGAGTAAATAGGAGGTTCCGACAACGATGGAATCTCCTCTTTTATTACGTATACACTCCTTATTAAATGAATGAAGCGAAACATTTACTAACTGAACTATGTGTTAAATAATGTATTAACAAGTAGAAAACAGGTGTTTAATTGTTACGCGTACTAGCTTTTAAACAAATTTAAACTCCATCCCTACAGATTGTTCTAAATATTATATGTTCTAAATAATCATTATCTAAAGATTTTTAACGCTTACAAGAAACAAAATTATTATTATTAGAACAAAAACTCTACGCCTACAAAACTACAAAAATCGAGCGTTTTTTTATATGGATTAATAGAAACATGTTGGCTTCTTTGACCTTATTATCTAATCATAGGCAACTGCTCTTCCTATCTGCTGTTAGTATACAATCGATTTATCTTTATCCAAAGGTTCGCGGATTTTTTTTGAAGAACTTTTTGAAGAAGAATTTTTTAAAAATGAATTAAGAAAGTGAAGTCTACAATATCTTTCTTTTTTCCTTATTTATAGCCCTCTCTAGTTTAAGTGGTATTTTACGTTCTAAATATCTAAATAATTACTTATGCGATGTCTTTAACGTGAAAAAAGGGGACACCTGCAAAGCAGAATTCCCCTTTTTTTGTGAGCTTATATCAAAAATTCAAATGGCCAACTAGCTGTCATCACATAATTATCACTTACTCAACGAATTGAAATCAATCAGAGTCATTCTAAAAATCGTAAAAACATCCATAGAATTAGTTTACCTTCCACTATAAACACTATCGCATGTTCCAGGTTTTGGTTCAAAGTAACAATGATTTTTAAATTGTCCAGATGCAGGTTGCCCAAACCAAGTTGGAGGACATGCGCCTGGTGGATTAAAATACCAAAGGGCAAATTTTGCTGGGTGTTGTCTCCAATAATCCAAAGTTTGTTTTGCTAGTCTTTTTTCAACACCTCTTGCTCTTTGATAAAATACGTTTCCTTTTTGAACAGCTTCAAAAGAATAATTTCCTCCTTGCACTTGATAAATAACTTGAGGAACCGTTCGTAGATTTTTAAAATCTAAACAATTTGCATTAAGGCGGTTTACTATTACATTTCCAACGTACAACATTCCTTGTCTTCCTTCGCCTTCAGCTTCTGCTCTCAACATCCTTGCCATTAAGGCAACATCTGAATCTCGGTAAGCTGCTCTTGCCATTTTTTTCACCTCCAACGTATAGTATGAAAAAAAATCTGGATTCATGTTATCGTTAGTGAAAAAAGATTGACGTATAGAGCAATCCATCACTATATACTAAAAGCTATTAGCGCTTTTTTGAAAAAAAATCATAATTCCCCCTGTATGGAGCTAATGGTATACTGACAGTATCTCGGAAAAAGGGGAGATGACAATGGGAAAACTAGCGGTTGTTACATTACCTGATAACGTTCTACCATTTGAACAGCAATGGTATACAGAAGAAGAAGCGCAGTATCATCGAGTGTGGAAGTTAAATGAGGGGCCATACTATATCATTGCATCCGATAAACCTTCGCGTTTATTTTCAAAAACAATACCTTATCGAATGACAAACGAAGAAATGCTGCAGGTTGCAAAGAAACTTATTCATCATAATATGCTTTCTGAAGTCGTGTTTATGGATGAAGTAGAAGTAACAGAAGGCTACGTTTCCCAAGAGTGGGAGATGGAACTGGCCTTGCTAAATTCGTTGCGCGAAGCATATTGGAAGCGTAACCAGCATGAACTTGACAAAGACGAAATTATACTAGCGCTAACGTCTCTTGTTCATGAGGCCGAGCAAGAAATTGACTACTTTGAAATAAATGTAGACCACATACCACATGCACGAATTGGTATGAGAACCACGGGGACGTTTTCCTACCTAAACACAGGGTTTTTAAAAGAAGAACAAGTGATTGAAGTCATTGAAAAAGCAATGAGCGCTTTATTAGAATCACCTCAGGCAGCCCCTATACATTTACCAGTGTCCGATAGAGTGCAGCATCCACTTAAACATCAACACGTTGCATTTACACGCATGCTCTCTAAGTCAGGGAAAGAAGTGCAGCAAGAGTTAGGTTTATCGGATAAAGAATGGACGATAATTGTAAAAGATTTAGAGAACTACATATTGCAAGATGAAAAAGATGAAATACACGAACATAAAGCGAAAACCATACGAGAAACCATTCTTCGTGGTTAAACGTTAACATCCAAAGAAATTTTTCTTTGACCTTTAACAAGTGGTGACAAACTATTATTGTTGTCTTATCTTGGCAAGAGTGCTATAATTATCTGGACGTGTTTTATCGTAGGAAGTCTCATTGAAGAACTAACCCCTTTTCAATTATTTTCTACGACATCTTTTAGCCGCCCCATTATAGGGCGGTTTTTTAGTTTTATAAATAAATGTGGTTCTATTTCTGCATATAGTTATATAGAGGATTTAACTAACTTAATTTTTTGCCATCTAATTGCGGCAACAAGTAAGAAAGTAGGGTGACATTCCTTTTGGTATTATGTTAAAATTTCGATGACATAGTTTCTTGGTCAGGAAGATATCTTTGAGAAATTAAGCCCTTTTCAGGTATTTTCTATAACCACTCTTTGGCTACCCTAGACCAGGGTGGCTTTTTTCAGTATTAGCGAATGATACGTTAATATTTAGAACTAGGTAGTGTTTATGCGAACTTTGTTTTAATTATAGATTTCCTTACTCTGTCATATTTGTCTAGGCAGATAATAAAATTTTCATCATGTGAAAATTTTAGGTTTTTCCTCATTTTTTCCTTAATTCCCTTATAATTAATTTTGTACTTACTAAAATGATAAAGAGAGGGCGAACCTTATGAAACAGCAAATCCTTAAAGTTGATAAAATCAGTTATTTCTTAGAATTTAACCCCCATGGAAAACCTCAGTTTACAACAGATGAAACAAAGGCACACCGTTTTATTCCGAAAGAACAGCCAAATGAAAATGAACATTTAAATGAGGTCAAAGATACTTTAGAATCTTTCGGATATAACGCCACTGTTCAATGGTTATATGTGAACGTTCGCTCAAAGAGTGCAAGCGTCTTACAAGAGGAAATGATTGAATCACTATACAAGTTTTTTCATCATCAACTTTTGTCAGAACATGAAGAGCGTACGCTATCTGAAATGCTGCATTACGTCGATAAAAACTTAAAAATTAATCAATAAAACGGAATCAACGATATTTTTTCCGTTAAATCTGATATTGAACAAATCGATTTTGATTTTATTAAAAGTAAATTGGGCAGTAATATACGTATAAAAAGCTCCCATATATATGGTGAGCTTTTCACTATTTCCAATTTATAAAGAGTTGCAACTAACAGTTATGCAGATAATAACTTTTTACATTTAAGGTAAATACCGATTATTATTATTATTTATGGAATTCCTATAATTTCAGGTATTCGTTAAATTTTAATTGATTTTCTTAACAAGTCTATATTTCCAAAATTTCATTTACAATAATATGACAGGAGCGTTTTTAATGATTACATTTGCATCTGTAGTTTCTTTATTGGCTCTAATTCTTTCTTTATACAACACTATATCAAACAGAAAAACCTTAAGTGTTCAAATAAAGGCTGAAGGATTATTCAATAGAGTAGTAGACCTTAACAATAAAGATATATTATCACAGCATGAAAAAGGGGTTTTTATAGGTATTCAAATACTAAATCCCTCCCCTAAAGATATCGGCTATTTTAATTTGCAATTTATTGACGCCGCTTCAAATAAAGCGTTTGGTTGTTTATCCAAAGAGATAATTGACCAAGAGTTTGAATCTAAAAGGTTGTTTGCTTATAATACTCACACCAAGCGTAAAACGCTTTTGCATTTGATAGATTCAAAATTTGGAACTATACCTTCTAATAGTTTAAGACGTTTTGAAACAATTGTCTTTCCTACAAGTCAAAACTTTATCGTTACTTTTAAAGTTCCTATTAGAACATTTAAAAAAAATCCTTATGCAAAATCAGATAGATACTTTAAACATTATTCCGAAGTTATTAAACTTAGCGATGAAGAGTGGCAAGAGTTAAGGAATTCTAAATACGAAATATAGTATTTACTACTAAAACGTAAACCATAGCCTATCTTAAACGGAGGAAATAAATATGAACGTTGAAGGGGTAGCTTTACTAATGCTTGGTATCCTTTTGTTGATGCTAAACTTATGTGCAATTTGGCTATTCAAAAAGTGGAATGTATCGTTTTGGGTTTCAGGCATTGTTCTTTTACTTGCTAGCTACCCACTAGGACTTTTCCTTGGGGCAGCATTAATTAAAGTTGAACACCATGTTGGGGGAGTGGGTACAACTGCCGCATTTCTCTCAATTTTATATATGATTACAATAGCAGCAAACGCTCTTGTATTTTTCGTTGCAGCACTATTAATTGGTTTTTCTCGTGTATTTAAAAGTGGAAATGATTAATACGCATTTATTAAGTTGATGAGAAGGAAGTACTTAGGAATGAACCATACGTTACAAATGATGAAGAATTAGTATTTCCTTCGATACTGCAAGAAATATAAAGGTCATTACATGAGAAAAAGCTCTCCCATAGGGGACAGCTTTTTGTTGCCATTTAACCAAATCGCGTTAGCTCACTTATAAATGTAGCATTTTTTGCAAAAGATGTTCCTAGTTTTAAATCAACTTTGTCAATAACGGCCTTTATTCTATTATTTGCTTTTGCGGTAACTTCTTCCTCAGATTTTCCATCTATTAATGCCTCTGATTCTAAAGCGAAGGATACATTGAAACGATGATAATTATCCTCGTACTTCTCTCTGAGGTCTACATCTGTTATTAAATCTTCTTTAATAATAGTCATCCCTAAATATTTCTCAACATCAGGTAAGTTCCTTAAAAGCCGTGTTAAAACATTCTCTTTAGCGCTGTCCTTATTTTCTGTAAATGTTGGTAACTCTCCCTCAAATATAAATCGTACACGGTAGGTTCTTACAGGCAGGGATTTTATTTTGTTCATAGTAATTGCTCCTCTCAAATTGGATTACCTTTAAATTCTATCCGAATATATATGTTTGTTTACGAAAAATCATCACTTTTGGAAGGATTTTCTTCCTTTGTTTTCAATATGCTAACGGATAATTCGTTACTTAAGCAAAGGAGTCGGTATAAATGAAAATTGTTGCAGTGGTAGGGAGCTTGCGTAAAGAATCTTATAATCGAAAGATAGCAGAACTAATAAAAGACCGCTACGGGTCAGAAGCTACGATTCAACTAGCATTTCTGAACGATTTCCCTATGTATAATCCCGATACAGAAGCAAACGTTCCTCAAAATGTAGCAGCTGTTCGAGAAGCAATTCGAGAAGCTGACGGAGTCATTTTTGTTACACCTGAATATAACTTTTCCATTCCAGGTTCGTTAAAGAATGCAATCGAGTGGTTTTCCAGAGGAGGTATGAAAATCTTAACAGGGAAGCCTGTCATGATTGTAGGAGCATCCACTGGAATTCACGGAACGCTACGCGCTCAATTGCATTTACAAAATATTTTAGATGCACCAGGACTGCGAGCTAATACTAGTTTTAATACTATGATGCAAATTGGTACGGTCCAACACAGAGTGGATGAGAACGGCTATTTATCAGATGATGACACGCTTGCTTATCTGGATAACACCATGAATACGTTTTTTCAAAAAATTAAAGGAAACGCCTAACGACGTTTAAATATAAAAAAAACCTCATGTACATGTCGTGTACTAGAGGTTTTTTACGTTTATTTATCTTTTTTTCCTAGGTTGCAACACACCTGCGTAATAAAAGAAGCCGTCATAGTGCTCAATGAATAGAAAGACTTTTTTATAGGCAGGGTTATGCCAATATGTAAGATAACCGAGCTTTTCATTTACTTTTTTCGGTAAGAATTGTGAAAAGCCCGCCTTTTTAATCGCATGTTCTTCATATCTGTTTTCTTTTATACTTACAGCTCGTATGGATTTTAGCTCCTTTGGGATTTCTCGTTCTTTTAGCGTTAGCATCTCTCTGATTTCTGGATTCATTATCAAACACTCCTTCAATCGGTTAATAGGATGGTACTACTTCCAGTATAATGCATTTCAACTAAAAGGCTAGTAGAATGCTGGGTGAAGAATCATACTTAAGTCAAGGGAGGCGAGGAGGGTGAATAGACCTCTTGCTCCAAAAAAATACCCAGTCTCATTGAGATTGGGTATTTCACTAGTTTTTACTTTTTATTTTTTGAAGGTCCTATCTTTCCCGCGTAATAATAAAAGCCATCAGGTTTCTTTAAAAACATGAGAGCTCCTGGTCTATTCGGATGAACCCAATGTGTTATATAACCTGCTTTTTCATTACCTAAACGGGGACTCCCTTCAAGCAACTTATAACCTTCTTTCATAATCGCCATATCCTCATATTGATTATTAAAGCGATTAACTGGTCGAATTTTTTTCACCTCTGGTGGCAACTCACTACTTGTATTACTTGGATTTGGAAAAATTGAGTCCATTCGTTTCTTCCTTTCTTATATTTCTATTAGTAACTTCTTTGTACCTATTATTCGATTATATAAATAGCTCACTCTATAGCTGCTACTTCTTTTGGAGTTAGGTTAGGTGCATCCACATCTTTTTCTTAATTTCCTCAAGCGAACGTTTTAGCGTTTCAATATATTCCTGTCCTTCTGTTTAATATGTGTCATTTGCTGTCTTACTCATTATTATCCTCCATTCACTTATCTGACTTCAATTTTATTGTACTCTAGTTTTAGAAAATGAGGAGGTTTTAGAGAGCGTTCTTTCTTTTTGAAAAGCGTGCTATAATGGTAAGCAACGGTAGGAGTTGGATATATTTAACTACCAAGTTGATATCCTCTCATGCCTGATAGGGAGGAAACACAATGAAAAAAAGACATTCTTACGTTCTGACACATGAGGATATGCGAAAAATATATGGGATTGCTACAAGTTCAAGAGACAAATTTATTGCATATCTTTTATATGAAACTGGTCTGCGTCTTTCTGAATGCGCAGCTCTTTTTCAAGAGGACGTAGTACGCGATTATATGTACCAAGGCCACTACATACAATTAAGAGACCGCGGGAAACTATCAAATGGAGGTTATTTAAAAACAGGGGAACGCAAGATATATATTTCATCTTCACTTTATAACGTATACGATGATTACATGTATGACAAAACGGACTTTACAGAAGACCATCCATTCCTTCTAATTAATCTTCGCGGAAAACGAGCGGGACAACCCATGTCTATACTTTCTTTGCAAAAGTTACTTAGCCGCTGGCAAACTCAAACAGGAATTCCGCTTACAGCTTCTATCTTTCGATATACACATGGATGTACATACTATGATACTACTAAAGATATTAACCTTGTTCATGAACGGCTTGGTCATGAGAACTTTGAAACCAGCATAGAGCGATATATCACATCTAGGAACAATCAAACAGTTATGGTAAAATAATGGTATTACACAATTGGAGGAGAAGTAATGATTGAACTTGCTGCACTACTTGGACGTATATTATTAGGGATTATTGTTTATGTACCCGAACTACTTGGGTATGCCCTTACTAAACTATTCGGACGAAAGAAGAAAAACAGATTTATCCCTATTCCTCCTCCTAACAAGCAAGATAACTAATCTTGATAAATATAGGAGATATCTTTTACCAGTTTAGCGATAATCTTTGTTCTTATTCTTATAAGGATGGCTACATATTTTTTTGCTTTATCTAATAAAAAGAGAAATCACCATGTTAAACAGTAGAGGAAAAAGTGAAAAACTTAGAAAGGCAAGTAGCAGAACAGTGTGAGTAAGCTGCTCCTTGTTTGCAAGTGAGAATAAGGAGTGCCTTACTTGCAGGTAAAGGGGAGAGCTACTTGAAAACGTATAAGTTTGAATGCATTGAGTTAAAGGGTGTTCGAGGAACAGCGGTCCAACCTAAAGAGGATTATAGAGAAATTATTGAATCCCATGCAAAAGACGGATGGGAGCTAGTTCAAATTTTCGGTCCCACATTTGGTACATATGGTAAAGCCGCTTATA